>Ga0194129_10003383_pt1 | contig 22229 bp, 20 predicted proteins | sample TA2KigCa35mmetaG_FD_150862 | JGI IMG/M metagenome (GOLD analysis project Ga0194129, IMG submission 150862) | Freshwater microbial communities from Lake Tanganyika, Tanzania - TA2015038 Kigoma Deep Cast 35m | ecosystem: Environmental > Aquatic > Freshwater > Lake | place: Tanzania: Lake...
CGACGAGGTCGACCGGGTCGGTCAGCCCCTCGGCCGCGAGCTGGCGGGCGTAGGCGGGCATCGACGCCGACCGCTCCATCAGCGCCCGCACCCGATCGCGCGCCCCGTCCGGGTCGTCGGTGACGCAGACCGGGATGCCGACCACGACCCGGGGTTCCGGCCGTCCGGCCCGGGCCGCGGCCGCCCGCAGCGCGGGCGTGATGTCGCGCCCGAGCGTCGCCGGTCCGGTCATCCAGGTGATGGTGCCGTCGGTCGCGGTCCCGGCCAGGTCCACCATGCGGGGAGCGAGCCCCGCGAGCATCACGCTCGGCGTGGGCGCGTCGACGAGGGCGCTCGCGTGCACCCGCACGTGGGCGCCGTCGAGATCGGCCCGGCGCTCCGGGCCGAGCAGCGCCCCGAGCGCGGCGAGCACCTCGGTGCACGCGTCCACGATGCCCCGGTAGGGGATCCCGAACCAGCCCTCGGACACCGCCGCGTGGGTCACCCCGAGCCCGACCGTGCAGCGACCCGGCCCGGCGACGCCGGCGACGGTGAGGGCCTGGAGGGCGAGGGGCAGCGGGTGGCGACCCTGGATCGGGACCACTGCGGTCCCGAGGTGCACGTCGGGGACGTCGCCTGCGACCACCGCGATCGTGGTGAGGGCGTCGAGGCCCATGACCTGGGGGAACCACAGGGCGTCGAAGCCGGCGGCGGTGGCGCGGCGGGCCCAGGCCCGGGCCTCGTCGACCGAGCCCAGGGCGGTGGCGTTGAACGTGCCCACCCGGATCCCCACTGCGCCCTCCCTGGGTGCATACTCCCCCACGGCCACCGCCGGTTGCGACGGGTCTGTACCGCCGTTACATTATTGGCGACGGGGCCCCGGGGGCGGGCCGGGCCCTCGCCACGGATCGGACCCGATCGGACCCGATCGGACCAGATCGCATCAGGACGAACAGCGACGGATCGAGCCCTCGGCGATTCCCGGAGGTGGCCATGAGCGAGGCAGGCACGAGCGACGGACGGACCCCCGTGCGTGACGGCGCGGTCGTCGTCGGCGACGACGGCGCCGAGCGCTACATCGTGATCTCGGCCGACGGCCACGCCGGCGGCGCGATCCCCGACTACCGCCCGTACCTCGCCTCGAAGTGGCACGACGACTTCGACGCCTGGGCGGCGTCGTACGAGATGCCCTACGAGGACCTGCTCGGCGACCTCGGCACGCGCAACTGGGACTCCGAGCGCCGCCGGCGCGACCTCGAGGCCGACGGCCAGGTCGCCGAGGTGCTGTTCCCCAACACGGTGCCGCCGTTCTTCCCGAAGGTCTCGCTCGCCGCCCAGCCGCCGGCCGTCACCGCCGCCGACATGGAGCAGCGCTGGGCCGGGCTCCAGGCCCACAACCGGTGGCTGGCCGACTTCTGCGACGCGCTCCCCAGCCGGCGGGCCGGCATCGCCCAGATCACCCTGCACGACGTCGACGCGTCGGTCGCCGAGATCCGCTGGGCCCACGAGGCCGGCCTGCGCGGCGGCGTGCTCCTCCCCGGCACCCCGCCGGGGATCGGCCTCCCCCAGCTCTACGACGCGCACTACGAGCCGCTGTTCCGCACCTGCGCAGAGCTCGGCGTCCCGGTCAACCACCACGCGGGCAGCGCCGCGCCGCCGATAGGCGACACCGACCGCGACGCGGTGGTGTTCATGCTCGAGGTCACCTGGTGGGCGCACCGGGCCCTGACCCACCTCATGGTCGCCGGCGTGTTCGAGCGCCACCCCGACCTGCAGATGGTGTTCACCGAGCAGGGCACCGCGTGGGTCCCCGAGGAGCTCGCCCGCCTCGACGTCTTCATCGGCCGGATGCGCGGGGCCGGGGGCTCCCAGGAGCAGGTGTGGGGCAAGGCGATCGCCGACTCCCTGTCGCTGCTCCCGAGCGAGTACTGGGCCCGGCAGTGCCAGGTGGGTGCCAGCTTCATCCGCCCGATCGAGGTCGGGCTGCGCCACCAGGTGGGCGTCGACCGCATCATGTGGGGCAGCGACTACCCGCACAAGGAGTCGAGCCACCCGTACTCGCTCCAGGCGATCAAGGCCGCGTTCTCGGGCGTTCCCCGCGACGAGGTGGCGATGATGCTCGGCGGCAACGCCGCCCGGCTCTACGGCTTCGACCTCGACGCGCTGGCGCCGATCGCGGCCCGGGTCGGCCCCCGCGTCGACGACGTCGCCGAGCCGCTCGACCGGGCCGGCCTCCCGATCGAGGCCTACAAGTGCCCGGCGTTCACACCCGAGTACGCCTCCGCCTGAGCCCCTGACCCACCCGGACCCGACCTGCCGAACCCGACGACGACCCGAACCAGGAGCATCCGATGACCGATCCCACCGTGTTCGCCGACAACGACCCCTACTTCATCGTCGCCGCCGACAGCCACGCCGGCCTCCCGACCGAGCAGTACCGCGAGTTCCTGGCCTCGAAGTACCACGACGCCTTCGACGACTTCCTCGGCGAGCGGGCCGCGCTGCTCGAGGAGGTGACCCGGATGGGGATCCGCGACGAGGCCTACGCCAAGAAGTGGTTCGAGGACAACGACGAGGGGCTGGCCGGCGGCTGGGACGCGATCAAGCGGGACCAGGCCCTCGACGCCGACGGCGTGGCGGCCGAGGTCGTCTACCCCGACGCCGACGCGGTCGAGAGCCGCACCTGCGTGCCCTTCGGGGCCGGGCTCGGGCTGCGGGGCGACCTCGACCCCGAGCTGGGCATGGCCGGCGCGCAGGCGCACAACCGCTGGCTCGCCGAGCTGTGCGCCGTGAGCCCGGAGCGCCGGTGCGGCGTCGCCCTGGTGCCGATCACCGCCGAGCTCGACGACGTGCTCGGCGAGATCCGCCGGGCCAAGGAGTCCGGCCTCGGCGCGGTGATGATCCCGGCCATGTGGGTGAACCAGGCGCCGTACCACGACCGCCGCTACGACCCGGTGTGGGCGCTCTGCGAGGAGCTGCAGATGCCGGTGGTCACGCACTCCGGATCGGCCGCCCGCGACGAGTACGGCGACCACCTCGGCATCTACGTCACCGAGGTCACCTGGTGGCCGGCCCGGCCCCTGTGGTTCCTGCTCTGGTCGGGGGTGTTCGAGCGGTTCCCCGGCCTGCGCTTCGGCGTGACCGAGGGCGGGTGCTGGTGGCTCCCCGGCCTGCTGTGGTCGTGGGACCGGCTGTTCATGGGCCAGAAGGGCGCCGAGAAGCTCGGGCGCGACGCGTTCAAGGGCAACGTGACGATGCTGCCGAGCGAGTACGTCGACCGCAACATCTTCACCGGCCTCGCCAACGTGAAGCGCCGCGAGCTCGGCATGCGCTACGAGATCGGGATCCCGAACATGTGCTGGGGCACCGACTTCCCCCACCCGGAGGGCACCTGGCCCAACACCCGGGACTGGCTGGTGAAGACGTTCTTCGACATCCCCGTCGACGAGACCCGGCGCATGCTCGGCCTCAACGCGGCCGAGATCTTCGGCTTCGACCTCGGGAGCCTGCGGCCCCTGGCCGAGAAGATCGGGCCCACGCCCGAGGACCTCGGGCAGCTCGGCGACGGGCGGACCGCGGCCGATCTCACGGCGAAGTGGGCCGGGGTGAAGGCGGTGGGGCGGCACTGGCTCACGGGCCACGACTTCCCCCTCCTCCCCGACTTCTGAGCCGCGCCGGTGCGCACCACCGGGACCCGTCCCCTCACCGCCGACGACGTCGTCGAGGAGGCCGTCCGCATCGTCGATGCACACGGTGCCGACGCGCTCACCATGCGCCGGCTCGCCGACGAGCTCGGCGTCGCCGTGACCAGCATCTACTGGCACGTCGGCAACCGGGAGGAGCTCCTCGACGCCGTCATCGACCACCTGATCGAGGAGATGGGGACCGTCCGCGCGCGTGGGCGAGGGTCGCACGAGCGCATCGTCACCCTCGCCCACGGACTACGCCGGACGCTCCTCGCCCGACCCCAGCTCATCGCCCTCGCCCACGAGCGGGCCCAGACGACCCGGATGTTCCAGCCGGTCCAGGCCGCCATCGCCCGGGAGCTCGAGGTCCTCGGCCTCACCGGCGCCGACGCCGAGCGCACGCTGCGCGCGCTCCAGGTGCACGTGGTGTCGTCGGTGCTGCTCGAGCGCACGGTCGACCGGCTCGGGACCGAGGATCCCGTCGACGCCCTCGACCTGTTCGGGTTCACCCTCGACGCGATCCTGGCGACCCTGCCCCCGCACGCGACGGACCCGTCCTGACCGGCTCCGGGCCACCGACCCCGACACCGCTGCCGACCCCGACACCGCTGCCGACCCCGACACCGCTGGAGGACCGATGAGCGAGGACGCACTGCGCGGCCGCCTGCTCGAGCGCATCGGGCAGCCGATGGGCTCGGACGGACCGGTGCCCGCCCCCGACCCGGTGAACCTGCCGATGATCCGCCACTGGGTCGACGCGTTCGACGACCGCAACTCCGTGTACCTCGACCCCGACGCCGCGGTCGCCGCCGGCTTCGCCGGTCCCGTCGCCCCGCCCGCGATGCTCCAGGCCTGGACCATGCCCCGGCCCCGCATCGAGGGCATCCGCGAGCGGGGCGGAGCCCCCGGCGAGGTCGACCCCGACACGCCGGTCGCCGCCCTGGCCGCCGCGGGCTTCCGCGGCACGCTGGCCACCAACTCCGAGCTCGAGTTCGACCGGTACCTCCTCGTCGGCGAGGCGCTCGAGTCCGAGGGCACCCTCACCTCGATCTCCGAGCTGAAGGGCACCGGGCTCGGGGTCGGCTACTTCGTCGAGTGGATGACGACCTACCGGACCGGCACGGGCGAGGAGGTCGGTCGCCAGCGCTTCCGCATCTTCAAGTTCGACCCCACCCGCAGCGCCGCCGACCTGCCGCCGCGGCCCCGGACCGCCGCCGACGCCGACGCCGACGCCGCGCGGGAGCGGGTGCCGGGGGCGACCCTCCCCGAGTTCGCGCTCGACGTCACTGCGACCGTGATCGTGGCCGGGGCGCTCGCGACCCGCGACTTCATGCCCGTGCACCACGACCGCGACTACGCCCAGGCCCAGGGCGCGCCCGACGTCTTCATGAACATCCTCTCGACCAACGCCTACATCGCCCGGTACGTCACCGACTGGGCCGGCCCGCAGGCCCGGGTGACCCGCCTCGCGATCCGGCTCGGCGCGCCGTGCGTGCCCGGACAGGTGCTGACCTTCACCGGCCAGGTCACCGACCAGCGCACCGAGGGAGCGCGTCGGCACCTCGAGGTGGGAATCCGGGCCGCCAACGCGTTCGGCGACCACGCCACGGGCACGGTCGAGCTCACGGTCCCGGCCTGACCGCGCCCGCCTGACCGTCCCAGCCTGATCGCCCGGGTCCGCGCCGGCCCGCGCCGGCCCGCCCGTCAGTCGAGGTCGATGGCGGTGGCGTCGAGCACGCCGTCGGTGGCCCGGATCGTGGCCACGACCTCGGGCGGGACGACCCGGTCGACGGCCAGCACCATCAGGGCCGCCTCACCCACCGCGTTCGTGCCCACGTCCATGTCGTCGATGTTGATGCCCGCGTCTCCGACCACGGTGGCGACCTTGCCGATCATCCCGGGGGTGTCGGAGTTCCGCACCACCAGCAGGTGACCGCTCGGCGGGATGTCGACGGTGTGGTCGAGGATCCCCACGATCCGCATCGCGTTGCGCTTGCCGAAGATCGTGCCTGCACACTGCACGTCGCGGTCGCCCACCCGGCCCCGCAGCGTGACGAGGTTCACGTAGTCACGCGCCGACGACGACAGCGACTCGCGCACGTCGAGGCCGCGGGCCTGGGCCAGCTGCGGCGCGTTCACGAAGGTCACGGGCTCGTCGACCACGGCCCCGAGGGCGCCCTTGAGCACCGACAGGGTGAGGACCCGGCAGTCGTAGTCGGCGATCTCCCCTTCGTACGCGACGTCGAGGGTCGTGACCGTGCCGCCCGCCAGGACCGTGAACAGCCGCCCCAGGCGCTCGGCCAGGGGCAGGTAGGGCTGGACGGTCGCGCTCGCCTCCTTGGCCGCGAGATTGACGGCGAAGGGCACGAACTCGCCCCGCAGCGCGAGCACCACCTGCTCGGCGATGGTCTGGCCCGCCTTGTCCTGGGCCTCGACCGTGGAGGCGCCGAGGTGCGGGGTGACCACGACGTTCGGGAGGCCGAACAGCGACGACTCGGTGGTGGGCTCGGCGGCGAACACGTCGAGGGCCGCGCCGGCGATGCGACCCTCGCGCAGCGCGTCGGCGAGCGCCGACTCGTCGATGATGCCGCCCCGCGCCGTGTTCACGATGCGCAGCGTGGGCTTGGCCTGGGCCAGCAGCTCGGCGGAGAGCAGCCCCACCGTCTCGGGCGTCTTGGGCAGGTGCACGGTGAGGAAGTCGGCCTGGCGCACGAGGTCGTCGATCGAGGCGACCAGGGTGACCCCGAGCTGGCGGGCCCGGTCGGCGCTCACGTAGGGGTCGTAGGCGAGCAGGTGCATCCCGAAGGCGAGCAGCCGCTGGGCCACGAGGACCCCGACCCGACCCAGCCCGACCACCCCGAGGGTCTTGCCGTGGAGCTCGACCCCCTCCCAGCGGGTCCGGTTCCACGCGCCCGCCTTGAGGTCGGCGTCGGCCTGGGGGACGTTGCGGGCCTGGGCCAGCAGCAGGGCCACGGTGTGCTCGGCCGCCGACAGCACGTTCGACTGGGGCGCGTTGACGACCATCACGCCCCGCTGGGTCGCCGCCTCGACGTCGACGTTGTCGAGGCCGATCCCGGCCCGACCGACGAGGACGAGGTCGCTCCCGGCGTCGAGCACGGCGGCGTCGACCTGGGTGGCGCTGCGCACCACGAGGGCCGCCGCCCCCGCCACCGCCTCGCGCAGCGCCTCGGGCGACAGCCCGGTGCGGACGTCGACCTCGAGGCCGTGGGCCCGCATGTGGTTGAGCCCACTGGCGGCGAGCGTCTCGGCCACCAGCACGCGGGGACGCGCCACGGTGGTCGGCTCCGGCGGGGTCACGGCCCCGAGGGTACCCCAGGGCACCGGCCGCACCCGGGCTCCGGGCCGCCCCGCTCAGGCGCCGAGCGCCGCCCCGCTCAGGCGCCGAGCGCCGCCCCGCTCAGGCGCCGAGCGCCTGTGCGATCCGGCCCACGCCCTCGCCCAGCGCGTCGTCGCCGAGGGCGAACGACAGGCGGGCGTACCCGGGCGCACCGAAGGCCTCGCCGGGGACGATCGCGACCTTGGCCACCTCGAGGAGCGCCTCGCAGAGCTCCAGGGTGGTGTCGACCCGGCGCCCGCCGATCTCGCGCCCGAGCACCCCGGTGAAGTTCGGGAAGCAGTAGAAGGCCCCCTGCGGCGCCATGCAGGTGACGCCGGGGATCGCCTCGAGCATCCCGTGCATGGCCCGGCCCCGCCGGTCGAACGCGGCCCGCATCTCGGCCACCGCGTCGAGGTCGCCCGCCACTGCGGCCAGCGCCGCGCGCTGCGCGACGTTGCTCACGTTGGAGGTCGCGTGCGACTGGAGGTTGGTGGCCGCGGCGATGACGTCGCGGGGCCCGACCATCCAGCCCACCCGCCAGCCGGTCATCGCGTAGGTCTTGGCCACCCCGTTGAGGACCAGGCAGGTGTCGGCCACCTCGGGCACCAGCGCCGGCATCGACGAGAACACGTGGTCACCGAAGGTCAGGTGCTCGTAGATCTCGTCGGTGATCACCCAGACCCCACGGTGCAGCGCCCAGCGGGCGATCGCCTCGACCTCGGCCGGGGTGTAGACGGATCCGGTCGGGTTCGACGGCGACACGAACACGAGCGCCTTCGTGCGGTCGGTGACGGCGGCGTCGAGCGCGTCGACCGTGACCCGGAAGTGGGTCGCCTCGGTGGTCGGCAGGACCACCGGCACGCCGTCGGCGAGGGCGATGGCCTCCGGGTAGGTGGTCCAGTACGGCGCCGGGAGCAGAACCTCGTCCCCCGGGTCGAGCAGGGCCTGGAACGCGTTGTAGACGGCGTGCTTCCCACCGTTGGTCACCAGCACCTGGGCCGCCTCGCACCCGTACCCCGAGTCCCGCGCCGTCTTCGCCGCGATGGCCTCGCGCAGCTCGGGCAGACCGGCGGCCGGCGTGTACTTGTGGTTGCGCGGGTCCCGGCACGCCTCGACCGCGGCGTCGACGATCGCGGCGGGCGTCGGGAAGTCGGGCTCGCCGGCGCCGAAGCCGATCACCCGCTCCCCCGCCGCCTGCAGGGCCTTGGCCTTGGCGTCCACGGCCAGGGTGGCCGACTCGGCGATCGACGCGATCTTGCGTGACACCCGACGGGGCTCGCTCACGGGAGCATCCTCTCGACGCAGGGGCGGGGACGCCGACCGGTCAGGCGACGTCGGCGGTGGCCGCCGGGTCCCAGGCGGCCAGATCGGCGAGACGGGGGTCGTTGGAGAAGACCTCGACGATGGGCTGCGTGAGGGCGAGACGTCGCTGCACGGCCCGCACGTCGTTCTCCTGGTTCCACAGCATCAGCGTCACGGCGACGCCGCTCCGTCCGGCCCGTGCGGTGCGACCCGACCGGTGGAGGTACGACGTCGCGTCGTCGGTGGGGTCGTAGTGCACGACGACGTCGACGCCGTCGATGTGCAGACCCCGGGCCGCGACGTCGGTGGCCACGAGCACGGGGACCCGTCCCGACGCGAACTCCGCCAGCGCCCGCTCGCGGGCGGCCTGGCGCAGGTCGCCGTGGATGGCCAGCGCCCGCACGCCCTCGCGCTCGAGCTGCTGGGTGACCCGGTCGGCTGCGCGCTTGGTGTTGGTGAACAGCAGTGCACGGTCGACGCCGCGGCAGATGGCCGCCGCGACCTTCACCTTGTCGAGCTGGTGGACGTAGAAGAACCGGTGGTCCATCTGGTCGACGGTCGGCTCGTCGGAGACGACCTCGTGGGCCACCGGGTCGGCGAGGTACCGGTCGACGATCCGGCGGATCGCCCCGTCGAGCGTGGCCGAGAAGAGCATGGTCTGGTGGGGACCGGTGATGCGGAAGAGGATCTTCTGCACCTGGGGCGAGAAGCCCATGTCGAGCATGCGGTCGGCCTCGTCGAGCACGAGCACCTCCACCGCGTCGAAGGCGACGTCACGCTGCTCCATGAGGTCGATGAGCCGACCCGGCGTGGCGACGAGGATGTCGACCCCGCGCGCGAGGGCCTCGCGCTGGGGCTCGAAGCCGACCCCGCCGTAGACGGTCTGGACGCTGCGGTCCATGGCCTTGGCCAGCGGCGTGAGCACCTCGCTCACCTGGTTCGCGAGCTCCCGGGTCGGGACGAGCACGAGGCCGGTCGGTCGGTGCGGGGTCGCCTTGCCGACCCGCTCCACCAGCGGGAGCCCGAAGGCGAGGGTCTTGCCCGAGCCGGTCTTGGCCTTGCCGCAGACGTCACGCCCGGCGAGGCCGTCGCGGATGGTCAGCTCCTGGATGGGGAAGGGGGCGTCGATCCCGTCGGCGGCCAGGCGCGCGACGAGTTGGGGGGAGACGCCGAGCGCCTCGAAAGATGTGGTCACGGTCTTCGCTTTCGTCGGTGCTTCGCAGCGGGGTGGGGGTCCGGCGCAGGCGGGCGCCGGGTCGGTCGTCCCCGTCGTCGTGTCGGTGTCGATGGCGACCCGACCCGCGATCCCCGGGTTGTCCGGCGAAGTGAGGAAGACCGGCGGACACCGTCGGTGTCCGCTGGACCTCAATGCTAGGGCCTCCCGGCGCCGGACCGCGGACGGGGAGTCCGGACCGGGCGGGCCCAGCGCCGGAGGACTCAGTCCTGCTTTGACTTCCCGGCGGCCTTCTGGGCCTTCTTCCAGGCCCGGACCCGGGCCAGGGCCTCGGGCGAGTCGATGTCGGCGACCGAGCGGGGGGTGGCGTCGGAGAACGGGGCCGCCGCCTCCTTCCAGCCCCGGGGCCGCACCCCGAAGCGCTTGGCGAGCAGGGCCACGAAGATCCTGGCCTTCTCGTCGCCGAACCCCGGCAGGGCCCGGACCCGCCCGAGCAGCTCGGCGCCGGTCCGGGCGCCGGTCCAGACCGCGGCGGCGTCGCCGTCGTGCTCGGCCACGAGGTACGCGCAGCACTGGTGCACCCGCGCCCCCATCGAGCCAGGGAACCGGTGGATCGCCGGCTTCTCGGCGCACACCGCGACGAAGTCCTCCACCGGCATCGACGCGATCGTGCGTGCGTCGAGCGTCCCGAGCCGGTCCGAGAGCGTCGCCGGCCCCTTGAACGCCCACTCCATCGGCACCTGCTGGTCGAGCAGCATGCCGATGACGAGCGCCAGGGGGTCGGTGACGAGCAGGCGGTCGGCGGCGGGATCGCCGGTGACCGCGAGGGTGGGCGTGGTCCCAGGCATGCGGTCAGGCTACGCGCCTACGCTCCGACCGACGGCCGCTCGCGGCCGCACCCCACCGGCACGAGCGGAGGAAGCAATGCCCCGATCGGTCCACCATGTGAACCTCTCGGTCCCCGAGGACGGCGCCCGGGCCGAGGGCGACTGGCTGGTCGCGATGCTCGGCTACCGCGAGGTGGACGGCGGTCCCGAGATCACCGCACTGGTCGAGTCGATGGGCCGTCGCGTGTGGTGGTTCGAGGCCGACGACGGCTCGCAGGTGCACCTCTCCCCCGGGGCCGACCACGCCGTGGTGCCCGCCGCCCACACCGCCGTCCGCCTCGACGACGACCTCGACCCCTGCATCGCCCGGCTCGAGACCGGCGGCTTCGCCACCCGCACCATCGCCTTCGACGGCGAGCGTCACGTGTTCGTCACCGACCCGGCCGGGAACCTCTGGGAGCTGATCGGGCGCTGACGCCACGCCGAACCGGGCCCGGACGCGGCGACGCACCGCCGACCGGCCCGGACCGGTCGAGCGGTGCGCCTCCGAGGTGCGTCCGCCGGGGACGCGCCGTGCGGCGGGTCAGGCGGCGGAGCCGAACGCCGGCGCCCCGCCGCGCGGGCCCCGCGGGCCGAAGCCCGGGAGATCCGGACGGGAGTCGGCGCACGCCGACCGGGCCGCCGCGAACGCCGCCCGCTGCTCCTCGGTCAGCTCGGGCCGGGCTGGACGGGACCCGTCGGCCGGGCGCTCGGGGCGGGTGATGCCCGCGGCGCTCAGCTGGGTCTCCATGCACGCCCGGTGCTCCTCCATCTGGGCCCGCAGCGCGGTGCGCTGCTCCTCGCTGAGCCGGGGCCGGTCGGGCCGGCCCGCCGGCCGCTCGGGCCGCAGCGAGGCGCACGCCTCACCCGCCGCCCGCATCGCGCTGCGCTGCTCGTCGGTGAGCTCGGGCCGGCTGCCGTCGGCCGGTCGCTCCGGCATGGTCACGCCCTGGCCCTGCAGGCAGGCACGGAACGCCTCGAACTGCGCCGAGCGGGCCGCCCGGGCCTGCGGATCGGGGGTGGAGGTGTCGGCCGCGAAGGCGGGCACGGCGACGGCACCGAGGCCGAGCACCACGCCCATCACGGCGATCGATCGGGGGAACGTACGCATGGGTACCTCGTTTCCGGGTGGAGGCGCCGGGACCGGGTGGCCGTCGGCGGGTCGCTCCTCGGGTGGGAGCGGCACCAGCATGCACCACGGCGCCTGAGAGCAGGCTGAAACCCCGGGCGTCACCTGAGCGGCACCCCCTGGGCTCTCAGGTTGACCGGAGCGCACCCCGGTGCCGCGGGCACACTGGGGGCATGCGGGTGCTGGTGATCGAGGACGAGGTGGCCCTGGCCGAGGCGGTCCGCGACGGCCTCGTGGCGGAGGGCTACGACGTCGACGTCGTCCACGACGGCGCCGACGGCCTGTGGCGCGCCCGCGAAGGCTCGTACGACGCCATCGTCCTCGACATCCTGCTGCCCGGGCTGAACGGGTACAAGGTCTGCGAGACCCTGCGGAACGAGGGGGTCTGGACGCCGATCCTGATGCTCACCGCGAAGGACGGCGAATGGGACGAGGCTGAAGCCCTCGACACCGGGGCCGACGACTTCCTCTCGAAGCCGTTCTCGTTCGTGGTGCTGCTCGCCCGGCTGCGCGCGCTGTTCCGGCGCGGTGCGCCACCCCGGCCCGCGGTGCTCTCGGTCGGCCCCCTCCGCCTCGACCCCGGCACGCGCCGCTTCGAGCGCGACGGCGAGGCGGTCAAGCTCACCGCACGCGAGTTCGCCCTGCTGGAGTACCTCATGCGCTGCGACGGCCAGGTCGCCTCCAAGGCCGAGATCCTCGACCACGTGTGGGGCTTCGACTTCGAGGGCGACCCCAACGTGGTCGAGGTCTACATCGGATACCTGCGCCGCAAGATCGATCAGCCGTTCGACTCCCCGCTGATCCGGACGGTGCGGGGCGCCGGCTACTGCCTCGACCTGGAGCCCTGATGCGCCGGCTCTCGGTGCGGTGGCGCATCACCCTGGTCGCGGCCGGGTTGTTCGCACTGGCGCTGGGCGGGGCATCGGTCGTGCTCGTTCGGACCGTCCACGACAACGTCGTCGACGGCATCCGCGACTCCGACGAGGAGCAGTTGTCCGACCTCGCCCGCCAGGTGGAGGACGGCATCCCCGACGCGATCGATCTCCCCCGTTCGCCCCCGCGTGACATCCCCGAGTACGCGTTCCAGACCCGGGCCGGGCGCTACGTCGTCCTGTCCGACGGACGGGTCGTCCCGGCCGACGACCGGGCCCGGGTCAGCGCCCAGCGGGCCCGGGACCTCCAGACCCAGCGCATCGTCGAGACCGCCGAGGGGCAGATCACGCTGATCTCGGAACGGTCGCTCGAGGAGGTCGACGAGACCATCGAGTCGATCTCCGACGCCCTGCTCGTCGGCGTGCCGGCGTTGGTCCTGCTCCTCGGTGCCCTCACGTGGTTCATGGCCGGGCGGGCACTCCGTCCGGTGGAGGCGATCCGGGCCGAGGCCGCCGCCATCACCGGAGCCACCATCCACCGGCGCGTCCCGGTTCCCGCCACCCGCGACGAGGTCGCGGCCCTGGCCAACACCATGAACGGGATGCTCGACCGGCTCGAGGACGCCGCGAGCCGTCAACGGCGCTTCGTGTCCGACGCCTCACACGAGCTGCGCAGCCCGGTGGCGTCGATCCGCACCCAGCTCGAGGTCGGCCTCCGTCGACCCGACGCCGACTGGCCCCGCATCGCCGAGCGGGTCCTGGCCGAGGACGCCCGGCTCGAGGAGGCGGTGGCCGACCTGGTCGAGCTGGCCCGGCTCGACGAGGGCGCACCGGTCACCGATCTGGCCGAGATCGACCTCGACGAGATCGTGCTCGAGGAGTGCCGGCGGACCCGACGCTTGCGGGTCGACACCGCGGCGGTGTCGGGGGGGCGCGTCCGCGGCCGCCACGACGCCCTGGCCCGGGTCGTGCGCAACCTGGTCGACAACGCGGCACGCCACGCGGAGACGCGCGTGGCGGTCGTGCTGCGCACCGACGGCCCGGTGGTCGAGATGGTGGTCGAGGACGACGGGCCCGGCATCGCGCCCGAGGACCGTGACCGGGTGTTCGAGCGGTTCACCCGGCTCGACGAGGGTCGCGCCCGAGATGCCGGGGGAATGGGCCTCGGGCTCGCCGTCGTGCGCACGACGATCGAGCGCCACGGCGGCACCGTGGTGGTCGGCGACGCCGAGCCCCATGGAGCCCGCTTCGTGGTCCGCCTGCCTGCGGCCTGAGCCGATCCGTGCCCGATCTCACGCTGGCGTCGTTCAACACCCACTGCGGACTGTGGCCCCACACCGGGGTGCGTCGGGACACGCAGTACGACCTCGGGGGTGCGCTGGCGTCGTTCGGCGACCCCGACGTGATCGTGCTCCAGGAGGTCTACCGGCCCGATGGTCGGACGAGCCCGGTGGACACGTTCGCCGCGACCCGGGGCTACGAGGTCCACGACCTCCCGCTCGGCCAGGTCTCGGTGCGCCCGGAGCGCCCTGTGCTCGATCCGGCCGGTCCGGGGACGGTCTCGGTCACCGTGCTCAGCCGCCTCCCCGCCCACGAGCTCGGGCGGCCCGCCGTGGGGCCGACGCCCGGGGACCCCCTCGGCCGGCGTCGGGTCCTGCACCTCGAGGTCGCGGTGGCCGGGCATCCGATCGACCTCGTCGCCGTGCACCTGACCTCCCGTCTGCCCCACGGGCCACCGCACCAGCTCCGGCGACTGGCCCGGGCCCTGCCGTCGGGGGACCGACCGACGGTGGTGGCGGGTGACTGCAACTTCTGGGGTCCACCCACGGTCGCGCTGCTGTGGGGCTTGCGGCGCGCCGTGCGCGGCCGCACCTGGCCCGCCGATCGACCGCACAGCCAGATCGACCACGTCCTCGTGCGTGGCCGGATCTCGGTCGCCGAGGGTGTCGTCATGCCCGCGGTCGGCTCCGACCACCGCGCGGTCCGCGCCCGCCTCGTCATCCCGGCGATCTGACCGCCGCCCCGGGCCGGCGCCGGGAAGCGGTCGGTCGGGAGCAGGTCAGGCCAGGGCCAGGCCGTACCGGCCGAGGAGGTCGGAGTACAGCTCGCGGATCTTGGCCCAGTACCCGGGGTCGCTGGCCCAGTTGCCGTTGCCGAACTGGTTCCAGGTCGGGGCCTTGCCCTTCGGGGCCACGAGGCCGAAGCGGGGGTCCACGCACGGGTTGTGCAGCGGGGGCACCGTGCAGGTGGTGGCGGTCGGATCGGCGTAGGCGCGCAGGTGCTGGATCTGGGCCCGCACGCCGGTGCGGGCGTCGGGGAACACGCCGTAGTCGGCGGTGCCGTCGGTCGCGCCGAAGCCGGAGAAGTTGTTCGCGCTCGGCGGCACGCGGCCCCCGAACGAGAACCACCCGGTCTCCACGATCGACTGGATGAACGCGAGATCACCCCGGACGCGCTCGACCCGGCCCTCCTCCACGAACAGGGTGATCAGGTCGCGCAAGGGGATGAGCGCCCGGTAGGTGGGCGACGTGCCCGTGCCGGTCCGGGACTGGAACCAGTCGAACATCTGGGCGACCGTGACGCGGGGGCACGCGCCCATCACCGCCACTGCGTCGGGTGTGCTCCCGGCCGGCGCGTCGCACACCTCGGGCGGCGGCGGTGGAGGGGGCGGTGGCGCGTCGGTCACGCACGCCGAGGCGACGACGGCCAGGACCAGCACCCCGGCAAGGAGGGGCACGCGGCGGGCGATCCGGCGGTGGAGTGGGCGGGGCACGGGCATCGGCGTCCTGGTCCGGGGCGGGCGGGCGAGCGGCCACGGTGTTGCCAGTGTGGCTGGAGAGGACCGTGATGCTAGCCCGGGCTTCCCGGCGCGTCCCCCCGGGCCCGGTGGACCGAGACGGCGTAGTCGCCCCCGGCGAAGGGGTCTCGGGCCCAGGTGGCGAAGCGGGCCACCGGCTCGAGGTCCGCCGCGACCGCGAGGCGGTCGTAGGTGGCCAGGTCGAGCCGCCCGGGGCCGAGCTGGAAGCCGGCCACGATCAACCCACCGGGGACGGTCCGGGCCCGCACCGCGGCCAGTACGGCACCCTCGGTGCCGGGGTCCACGAAGATCATGACGTTGCCGGCCAGCACCACGAGGTCGAAGGGACCGTCGCTCACCCCGGGAGCGGCGTCGAGCGCGGCGAGATCGGCCTCGACCCAGGGGAGGTCGGGCGCCTTGGCCCGGGCCGTTGCGAGCATCACCGGATCGGCGTCGACCCCGACCACCGCGAAGCCACGCCTGGCCAGCTCGATCGCCACCCGACCGGTGCCACACCCGGCGTCGAGCACCCGGGTCCCACCCCCGTCGCGCAGCAGGAGTTCCACGAGGTCCGCTTCGCCGTGCACCGACTCGCCCGCCGCTGCCATCTGCGTCCACCGGGCGTCGTAGTCGCCGCCACGCCCGCCGTCACTGGCGGACCACCGCGTACTCACGGGGTGGACCCGTCCGCGACCGGGTCGGGTCGCGCGACCGGCAGCGCGGCCACGGCGCGGTCGGTGGCCTCGAGGCTCCGGCGTGCGGCGAGCAGCACGGTCACCCCGGCCAGGATCGCGGCGTCGGCGAGCAGGACGGACCGGACCCCGAAGGCGTCGACGAGCACCCCTTGCACGAGCACCCCGACCGGGTAGGCGATGCCGTACGCCATCAACCAGATGCCGAGCACCCGGCCCCGCCACGGCTCACGCGCCAACGCCTGGATCGACGAGTTGTTCGTCGCCACGATCATCAGGAACCCGGCTCCGGTGCCACCGATCGCGACGATCCCGGTGTCGAGCGTGCCCGACACCGCCGCGAGCGCGGTGCACACGGCATAGCCGAACAGACCGAGCACGAGGATGCGGCTCGGGCGCCACCGACCGTCGAGCCGACCCGTGACCACCGCGCCGAGGATCGCCCCCACACCGAGCGCGCCGCCGAGCACTCCGTACTGGACCGAGTCGGCGTCGTAGAGCTCGAGCGCAACGATCGGGATCAGGGGGACGAGCGGCTGGCCGACCGCGGCCACGAATCCGTTGAGCCCGATCGCGGTGCGCAGACCCGGATCGCGCGCGACGTGAGCCGTCCCGTCGACGAAGTCGCGCCAGAAGCCACCGGTCCGGGCGTTGGGCGGCGGGTGACGGCCCTCGCGGATCGACGCCACCGCGAGCATCACCACCGCGAAGGTGCACGCGTTCGCGAGGAAGCACCACGTCGCCCCGGCCGTCTGCACGAGCAGCACGCCGGCGACCATCGGGCCCAGGGCCTTGGCCACGTTGAACTGCGCGGAGTTGAGCATCACCGCGTTCGCCAGGTCGGGTCGCGGGACGAGCTCGGGCACGAAGGCCTGGAACACCGGGCCGTTCAGCCCGGTGGCGATGCCCCCGACGAAGGCGAGTGCGAAGATCAGCGCGAACTCGCGGATCCCGAGTGCCCAGGTCACGGCGAGGGCGGTGGCCTGCGCCGTCTGCAACGCCATCGTGGCGAGGAGCAGCCCCCGGCGGGGGAACCGGTCGGTGAGCGACCCCGCCACCGGGCTCAGCACCACGAGCGGGATCATGGTGCCGAACGCGACCAGGGCCACCTTGGTGGCGCTGTCGGTCAGCACGGCGACCACCCATCCGAGCGCGGCGAGCTGCATGTGCGACCCGATGCTCGAGACGAGGGCCGCGCCCCAGAACACCCGGTAGTCGCGCGATCCGAGCGCGCGCAGACCGTGGGGCCAGCGGGGCGCGGCGGGCGGGGTCACGGCCCCGGATCGTACGGGGCCGCGCCGCCGGGGGTCAGCGCCGGCGCCACTCCCCGGCCACGGCGACGTACCCGCCGAGGAACGCCGGCTTCCCGCCGCCGTCGGGGAGCGGTGCGCCGAGGACGTCCATGATCTCGGGCTTCGCCGCGACCGCCCAGACCGTGTACCACGACCACAGGTTCCACAGGCCCTCGGCGAACCGCTTGTTCAGGTCCTCGTAGATCCCGGCCCGCTTGTCGGGGTCGATCTCGACGCGACCGGCGTCGAGCAGCCGGTCCACCTCGGGGTCGTTGATCCGGCCGAAGTTGATCGGCGAGCCCGAGCGCCAAAACACGTACTGCGCGTCGGGATCGGTCTGGGGGTGGTTGCGGAATCCCATCGCCTGGTAGGTCCCGGCGAGCGCCTCGTTGATGAGGGTGGCCTGGTCCACGGTGCGGATGGAGACGTCGATCCCGACCTCGGCGGCCTGCTCCTTCACCAGCTGCGCGATCGCGATCGCCTCGGGGTCGGTGGTGGAGAGGTACTCGAACGCGAACGGCTTGCCCGTCTTGGTCTCGTACTGGGCGACGAGGGCGCGGGCCTTCTTCACGTTGCGCTCCGGGAAGCCGTTGTCGGCCACGTGGCCCACCGCGCCCGGGCCGAACGGGCCGTTGGCGAGCAGCGGGATCCCCCGGTTGCGGATCTGGTTCACCTCGGCGACGTCACGCCCGTAGGCGAGGGCCTGGCGGGCGATCGGGTCGTCGAACGGCGCCTTGGCCGCGTTGAGCATCACGTACGACACCTCGCCGCCGCGCTTGGACTCGTAGAGCTTGGCCTTGCCCGCCTTGGCCTCCTTGCGGAGGCTCACGATGCTGTCGAGGCTCGTCGTGTGCATCACGTCGAGGTCACCACCCTCGAACTGGGTGAGCCGGGCCGCGCTGTCGGGGACCGGCCGGAACCGGATCCGGTCGGCCCGGGGAAGGTCCGACTGCCAGTAGTCGGGGTTGCGCACGGCGACGAACTCCTCGTTGGGCCGCCACGACTCCTTCTCGAACGGGCCGGTGCCGATGAGATTGGTCGCGCACGTCGCGGAGTCCTGGAGCTGGGCCGGGGCGAGCATGCCGATCCGCCCGCCGACGTGGAGCAGGGCCGGGAACGCCGGCCATGGCGTCTTGGTGGTGACCACGACGCTGAGCGGTCCGGCCACGCGCACGTCGGCGACGTTCGCGAACACGAAGTTCAACAGGCGCGCCGGCACCCGCGGGTTCAGCCCGCGGTAGGTGTCGAGGTTGAACTTGACCACCGAGGCGTCGAGCGGGGTGCCGTCGTGGAAGCGCACACCCTCCCGGAGCTCGATCGTCCACTGGTCGTAGGTCGCGTTGGGCGTGACCGCCTTGGCGAGGAAGGGGACGTACTCGCCCGCGCGGTTCAGGGTGGTCAGCGTGTCGTAGATCGCGTTCGCCACGATGATCCCCGACACCGCGAGCTGCGACTGGGGCAGGCACCACCCGCCCGTCGTCTCGGCCTCGAGCCCCCAGACGATCTCACCACCGCGCGCGGGCTTCGCCCCACCGACCGCGGCCCCGGCCGGGACGCCCACCGCCGTGGCTCCCACCGTCGCGGCGACCGCCACGAGGACGCCCGCCCGGAGGCGTCCCACTCGCGATCCCCGACCCGATCCCCGACCCGTGCTCGTGCTGTGCCTCATGGGCGGAATGTAGGCGATGTCGGGCATCCCCGGTACGCGTGCCCGCCTCTGACAGGCTGACCGGCACCTGAAGCACGGCGGGTCCAGGGCGGGCCCCGCCCGACCCCCGGGAGGGAAGATGCGCGCGCAGAAGTGGGGCGCCGAGTTCCTCGGCACCTTCCTCCTCGTCCTCGGGGGCTGCGGATCGGCGATCTTCGCCGCCAAGGCCCTCGCCAACACCACCCGCACCGCCGACCTCGGTGGCGCACTGATCAAGTTCCCGAGCGTCACCGACCTCGGCATCGGCTACCTCGGCGTGAGCCTCGCCTTCGGCCTGACCGTCGTGGTCGGGGCCTACGCGTTCGGCCACGTCTCGGGCGGCCACTTCAACCCGGCGGTCACCGTCGGCCTCGCCACCGCCAAGCGGTTCGAGTGGCGCGAGGTCCCGGGCTACGTCGTGGTCCAGTGCCTCGGGGCCCTCGGGGCGGTCGCGGTGCTGTGGGCGGTGCAGGCCGGGCGACCCGGCGGGTTCACCATCACCCAGGGCGCCTTCGCCTCCAACGCCTACGGCCAGAACGTCGACGGCAACGGACGGTTCTTCTACGACCTGGCCTCGGGCGCGATCGCCGAGGTCGTGCTCACGGCGATCTTCGTCGCCATCATCCTCGGCGCGACCACCAAGGCCGCCACGGTCGGAGCCGCCGGCCTCGCCATCGGCCTGACGCTGGCGCTCATCCACCTCATCTCGATCCCGATCACCAACACCAGCGTCAACCCGGCCCGGTCGCTCGGCCCGGCGGTGTTCGAGGGCGGGGTCGCCCTCCAGCAGCTGTGGCTGTTCATCGTCGCCCCGATCGTGGGGGCGGTGATCGGCGCCGTGATCTGGAAGCTGGCCACCGGCGGCGACGCCGTGCAGACCGGCATGCGGGAGGCGGAGGGCGTCGAGGGCGCCTGACCCCCCAACCCGCACGAACCGCACCCGAGGGGTCGTCCCGGCGCCGGGGCCACCCCCTCGACGCGCCGCGCACCGGACGCCCTAACCTGCCCCGGGGTCGCCCCGAGGGGAGCGGCCGGATGCCAGGAGGCCGCCATGCCCGAAGCCGTCATCGTCGCGACCGCCCGCACCCCGATCGGCCGGGCCAACAAGGGCTCGCTGGTCGGGTGCCGCCCCGACGACCTCTCGGCCGGCGTGGTCGAGGCCCTGCTCGCCAAGGTGCCCGCGCTCGACCCCGGACTGGTCGAGGACGTCCTGTGGGGCTGCGCCCAGCCCGCCGGCGAAGCCGGATACAACCTGGCCCGCGTCGTGGCGCTCCTGGCCGGGATGCCCCAGGCCGGCGGCGTCACGGTCAACCGCTACTGCTCCTCGTCGCTGCAGACGATCCGCATGGCCGCCCACGCCATCCGCGCCGGTGAGGGCGACGTGTTCGTCGCCGGGGGCTCGGAGAACGTCAGCCGCTTCATGGCCGGGATGTCGGACGGCGCCCCCGGCACCCACAACGAGCGCTTCGCCGAGGCCGAGGCCCGCACCGTGGCCCGGGCCACCGGCGAGGGCGGCGCGTGGAGCCCGCCCGACGGCCTCTCCGACATCTACATCGCCATGGGCCAGACCGCCGAGAACGTCGCCGAGTACGCCGGGGTCGGACGGGCCGAGCAGGACGAGTTCGCGGCGCTGTCGCAGAACCGGGCCGTGACCGCGCAGGAGAACGGATTCTTCGAGCGGGAGATCACACCGGTCGTCCTGCCCGACGGCACCGTGGTGGCCAAGGACGACGGCCCCCGGCCCGACACCACGGTCGAGAAGCTCTCCGCGCTCCAGCCCGTGTTCAAGCCCGACGGCACCGTCACCGCGGGCAACGCCTGCCCGCTCAACGACGGTGCGGCCGCCGTGCTCGTGATGAGCGAGACCCGGGCCGAGGCGCTCGGCATCACGCCGCTGGCGCGCGTGGTGGCGAGCGCGGTGTCGGCCCTCGACCCCGAGATCATGGGGCTCGGACCGGTCGAGGCCTGCCGCGGTGCGCTCGCGCGAGCCGGGCTGACCATCGACGAGATCGACCTGGTCGAGATCAACGAGGCGTTCGCCGCCCAGGTGGTGCCGTCGGCCCGGCAGCTCGGGATCTCCTGGGACACGCTCAACGTCAACGGTGGCGCGATCGCGCTCGGTCACCCGTTCGGGATGACCGGGGCCCGGATCATGACCACGCTGCTCAACGGCATGGAGGACCGCGGGGCCCGCTACGGCCTCGAGAGCATGTGCGTCGGTGGCGGTCAGGGCCTGGCCATGATCGTCGAACGCATCGCGTGACCGACGCCGCCGCCGCCGCCGCCGGGGGCTGATGCCGTGCGCTACGGCCTCACGATGTTCGCCACCGACACCACGTGGCGGATCGACGACCTCGCCGTCGAGGCCGAGGAGCGCGGCTTCGCGTCGCTCTACATCCCCGAGCACACCCACATCCCGGTCAGCCGGCGCACTCCTCCGCCCACCGGGGACGCCGTGCTCCCCGAGGGCTACAAGCGCACCCTGGACCCGTTCGTGGCCCTCGCCGCCGCCGGCGCCCGCACCGAGCGGATCCGGCTCGGCACCGGCATCGCGCTGCTGGCCCAGCGCGAGCCCATCGTCACCGCCAAGGCGGTCGCCACCCTCGACCTGCTGACCGGAGGGCGCATCGACCTCGGCATCGGCTTCGGCTGGAACGTCGACGAGATGGAGAACCACGGCGTGGACCCCGCCCACCGCCGCGCGCGCGTGCGCGAGACGGTGCTGGCGCTGCGGACGCTGTGGACCGACGACGTCGCCGAGTTCTCGGGTACCCACGTGCGGATCGCGCCGTCGTGGTCGTGGCCCAAGCCGGTCCAGCCCGGCGGCCCGCCCGTGCTGCTCGGCAGCGCGCCCGGCCCCAAGGCTCTCGCCGCGGTGGCCGAGTACTGCGACGGGTGGATGCCGATCGGCGGCGCCGGGATCCGCGAGGCCCTCCCCACCCTCGAGGCGGCGTGCGCCGGGGTCGGGCGCGATCCCGCCTCGGTCACGATCGTGCCCTTCGGGACGCTCTACGAGCCGGGCAAGGTCGACTACTACGCCTCCATCGGGATCTCCGAGGTCGTGCTGCGGATCCCCGCCGGCCCCCGCGACGAGGTCCTGCCCGAGCTCGACCGCCTCGCGGTCGCCATCGGCACCGGCTCGGGCCCCGGCCCGGGTCCCCACCGCGGGTAGGGTGCCGCCATGGGCTCCTCCGGCATGAAGAAGAACCGCAAGGGCGGAAAGCGCCAGCACCTCGACAAGGTGGGCCAGCACACCCACGACGCCGCCAAGGCCGAGCAGCAGCGTGAGCGCGCTGCGGTCATGGACGTCATGGGCCTGGGCGGTTCGGGACGCGGCACCCGGGTGTTCATCTCCGCGGTCGGCGTGATCCTGCTCGTGATCGCGATCTTCGCGCTGATCCTCTGGGTCGCCGAGA
>Ga0194129_10003384_pt1 | contig 22227 bp, 12 predicted proteins | sample TA2KigCa35mmetaG_FD_150862 | JGI IMG/M metagenome (GOLD analysis project Ga0194129, IMG submission 150862) | Freshwater microbial communities from Lake Tanganyika, Tanzania - TA2015038 Kigoma Deep Cast 35m | ecosystem: Environmental > Aquatic > Freshwater > Lake | place: Tanzania: Lake...
GAACGACGGACCGCCCAAAAATCTGCAAAACGGTTCTGACGTGCGTAACTTGGGCTATTTCTTCGCCACCTCACCCGCGAGCGATGCGGTCGAGCGGATGCTGCACAGCCTTCAACGGTCACCGGGGATCCCGGCCCGTGGGCTGATCCGCAAAGCGGTACGGGTCGTCGAGTCGCTCCATTTCGGCGCGCAACAGCCCCTCGAGTTCCTGCCGGATCACCGCCTGGGCCTGGTCGGCGGCGAGGTTCCGCTGCGCCGGCCGCGGGGCGGCCTTGGTCGCGGCGGTCACGTGACCCTCGTGATGCTCGGCGAGCAGCTCGTGCGGGTTGTCGGCGAGATCGAAGAGCTGCGTCACGGCGCCGCCGGCCGGCGACTCGTAGCGGATCAGCTTCCAGTCCCCGCGGCGGATGCTGCGGATGCCGGGCTTCGCCCCGCCGCAGGAGGCGCCGTAGAGCACCTCGCGGACGTGTGGCCGATCGCCCGAGAGCACCGGCAGGAAACTCGTTCCCTCGTTACTCGCCGGCGGATCGATGCCCGCGACGTCGCAGAGCGTCGCCAGAATGTCCGCCAGATAGACGTTGCCGGGAGCCCGTGCACCCGGCTTCACTCCGGGCCCTGCCACGATCAGCGGCACCCGCCAGGTGTGCTCGTAGAGATTCTGCTTGCCCATCAGGCCGTGCCGGCCGATCGCGATGCCGTGATCCGAGGTGTAGAGGATCCAGGTGTGCTCCAGTTCGCCGAGTGCCGCGAGCCGGTCGAGCACCCGGCCGATCTGGCGATCGATGTTCTGGCTGCACGCGAACTCACGGCCGAGCTCGTTGGCGATCGTGGCCTCGTCCCGGCGCCGCCCGACGCCACTCACCGCCACCTCGTCGCGGACCTCGAGGTCGGTCGTGTCGAACGGATGCCGAGGTAGCCAGTCGACCGGGAGCGGCGGCTGGAGCGGGTGCCGCGGCGGCGGCCGGTCGGGGTCGGCATGGTTGGTGGCCCCGTACCGGGCAAGCAGTTCGGGCGTGCCGTTGCGGGTGTCGTGCGGATGCGAGAAGCCCAGATGAATCAGAAAGGGGTCGGTGTCGCCGGCCACCGCCCGATCCGCGAGGAAGTCGAGGACGCGGTCGGCGTGCCAGCCGCTGCCCTCCTCGTGCGTGCCCGCCCGCTTCGTGGCATCGTGGCGGACGGCGAACCGCCGGTCGGCCCCCTCGTAGCAGTTGTCCTGCTTGCACGTCCGCATGGTGTCGTAGCCGGCGGCATTGAAGACGGCGGGCAGCACGTGGTCCTCGATGTCGGCCGGGCAGCGCCGGACCCAGGCGGCGCTCGCCTTGCCCCCGCCCTCCGGCCCGATCGGCAGGTGCCAGAGCGACCGGCCCGTCATGATCATGTGCCGCGACGGCGTGCAGACGGCCCCGGCAAAAGAGCCCATGTGGTAGGCGGCGTCGAGCACCGTGCCGCGGGCGGCGAGGCGGTCGAGCACCGGCGTCTCGAGCCGGGACCGGGGGTCGTAGGCCCTGAGATCGAACGGGGACTGATCGTCGGCGATGATCAGCAGAATATTGGGACGGCGCGGCCCGCTGACGCGCGCCGCCGCGTCGGCGAACGGCAGCGGCCAGTCCGGGTCCGGAACGTGCTCCCGATCGAGAATGGCGCCCATCCGACGGACGACGTCGGGCCGCACGGCGGCCACGTCGGCCGCTTCCGCCGGGTCGGCGGCGAGGTCGTAGAGTTCGGCCGGCCCCGGCTCCGTCGGCTGCCTCGGATCCGCCGCCCGGCGGACCACCTTCCAGCGTCCGTCCACCGCCGCCTGCCAGGCTCGCTCGGTCAGCTCCCGGTAGAGCGTCCGCGCCTCGGGGGCAACGCCCCGGCCGAGCAGCGCGGCTGCGAGATCGATGCCGTCGAGACCGGGGGGAATCCGGTCGGCGAGGCCCGCGAGGTCGAGCAGCGTCGGCAGCCAGTCCTCGAATCCGGTCGGCGCGTCGATGCGGGCCCCGGCGGTGATCCTGCCGGGCCAGACCGCCACGGCCGGCACCCGCAGGCCGCCTTCGTAGGGCGACGCCTTCCAGTCGCGGAGCGGGCCGTTGCTCTCCAGCCGCGCCGTGTCGATGCCCCCCGTGCCGGGTGCGGCGGCGCCGTTGTCGCTGGTGAACACGAAGATCGTGTCGTCCGTGAGACCAAGTTCGTCGAGGAGCGTCACCAGCCGGCCCACTTCCCGGTCCAGCCGGGTGATCATCGCGGCATGGGTCGCCAGCGGATGGGCGTTGGGCACGTAGCCCCGGCCACCGAGATACGGCTCCTCGGGGCCGAACTGCTCGCGGTAGCCCGCGAGCGACGGCTCATCGGCTGGCACCTGCAGCGCGAGGTGCGGCAAGGTCGTGGGCACGTAGAGAAAAAAGGGCCGGCCGGCATTGGTCCGCACGAAGGCCAGCTGCTGGTCGGCGATCAGGTCGACCGAATACCGCCGGCCCGCGAAGGCCGCAAACGCGGCATCGTCGGGGGGCGGCTCCGCGGGCAGGACGCCGCCGCGGGCCACCCTCGCAGCGCCCGCCAGGGAGGGGTTCTCGACCGCTATCCGATCCCGATTGTCCCACAGGTGATCGGGGTAATACGTGTGTGCCTCGCGCTGGCAGTTGTAGCCGTAGAAGCGGTCGAAACCGCAGGCCACGGGGTCCGACGGGCCGCCGGGAGCCCCGAGCCCCCACTTGCCGAATCCGCCGGTCGCGTAGCCGGCCGCCTGGAGGATCGAGGCGAGCGTGGCCGTCCCGGCCGGCAGCGGCGCCTGCCCTTCCGGCTGCACTTCGCGGTTGGAGCGGACGGCCGCATGACCGGGATGCTTCCCCGTGAACAGCACGCACCGGCTCGGGGCGCAGACCGCGCTGCCTGCCCAGTGCCGCGAGAGCCTGGTGCCCCGGGCGAAGAGGGCGTCGATGTGCGGCGTCTTGATCTCCCGCGAACCGAGGCACGAGACGTTGCCGATGCCGAGATCGTCGCAGAGGAAGAAGACGATGTTGGGGCGGCGGGCCGGCGGCACGGCGGGGGGCTCGGCAGGAGGCCCGGCCGAGCAGGCCGCGGCAGCGACCACCGCGGCGCACACGATCACCGCCGACCCGGCCCATCCACGCTCACGCATCACGATCCCCCGGCGCGACTGGAATCCGACTCCTCACCATCCCGTGGCCTCGCGGCAGCCAGCGCCTCACCGGCGTTCACCGAGCACGTCCCGCAGATAGTCTTTCACCGTCGCGTGCGGCGCGTCGGAACCCGGGTAGGCAAGCTCGCACGGCACGCCCACGTGGTCGAGCCGCTCCTTCAAGAGCACGCCGAAGGCAGCCGCATGCGTGGGATCCTTGACCGGCTGTCGGGCCGCCGGCGGGGCTGCGTACACCAGATAGACCGGCGGATCATCGGCCGACACGAGCGACACGGGCGACACCCGCTCGATGTCGGGCAGCAGCCGATCGCGGTCGGCGAGGAACGCCGCGAACGGGCTCGTGACGCCGTTCTCCCCCTTCACGATCCCGAAGGCGTGGCCCCCGTAGGTGCTGTTGGGAATCCATTCCTTCATCCGCACGGGATCGAGCGTCGTCTGGGCGCCGAGCACGGCGGCAGTCGTAAGCCGCGTCGACTGCCTGGCCACCGGGTCGGCACTCGCGGGATCCGCCAGGTCGTCGTGGAAGGCCAGCCAGAGGCTCGAGCAGGCGCCGGCGGAACTGCCGCACGCGGCGATCCGCACAGGATCGACGTGCCACTCCGCGGCGTGCTGCCGAACCGTCTGCAGCGCCCGGGCCGCATCGAGAAGCGGTCTCATCACCGGCGGCTTCACACCCTCGGCCATCGCCTCCTTGATGAACCGGTATTCGACCGACACCACCGACACGCCGGCCTCCCGCATCGACGGCAGCACCTCGTCGAGCTTCTTGAAGCGGTCGCCGGACTGCCAGCCGCCGCCGTGGATGAAGAGTACGAGCGGTGTCGGCCGTTCCGGCGCGGCTCGATCCGTGAGCCAGACGTGCATCCGCTGCTGCGGATGCGGCCCGTAGGCCACGTCGGCGTGCGTTGGCGGCGGAAACCTGGCCGCTGGATCCTCGTCCCGCTGCCGCCGGAAGGCGGACTTGAACGGGTTTTCGGGGGGGCCGTCCCGGTCCTCGTTGACGAGATCGGCCTGGACGCCTTCCCACCAGGCGTCGTAGGTCGCGGCAAGTCGCTGCACCACGTCGGGATGCGCGGCGGCGACGTCGTCCGCTTCGGCGGGGTCGCTCGCCAGGTCATGGAGTTCCCAGCCGTCGGGCTCGTTCTTCACGTTGACGAGACTCCAGCGGCCCTCGCGGATCCGGCACTGGCGATGCCGACTCGCGGCGGCCTGCCCGCGATCCCAGCGGCCCAGGTGCGTGACCAGCGGCCGGTCGGGCCAGGCCGCCTGCCGATCGTGCAGCAGCGGCACGAGGCTGCGGCCCTCCAGCCGCGCGGCGACGTCGCGAGGAATCGCCGCTCCGGCGATCTCGCAGAGCGTCGGCAGCACGTCGAGGTGGGCCGTCACCGCCGGCACGTCCACCCCCGCCGGCAGGACGCCCGGCCACCTCCAGAACGACGGCACGCGGGTGCCGCCCCGCCACACGCTGCCCTTCGCGCCGCGCATCCCGTCGTTGCACACGGCGGCACCGCGGGCGGTGCCGTTGTCGGTCGTGAACACGACGAGCGTCTCGCCCGCGATGCCCAGCCGGTCGAGCGTGGCGAGCAGCCGGCCGACGTTGGTGTCGATGTTCTCGATCATGCCGTAGAACCTGGCGAGCTGCTCCCGGCGGGCGGGCTCGGCGATGCCCGCAGCCTCGAGCGCCGCCTGGGGGGCGATCTCGGAGCCGTTCGGGCAGTCGAGCGGATCGTGAGGGGCGTTCGGGGTGAGCAGGCAGAAGAAGGGCTCACCGGCGCGGTGGCGGGCCTCGATCCACGCACAGGCTTCGCGGAAGAATACGTCGGTGCAGTAGCCCTGCGTCGTCACGAAGACGCCGTCGCTGCGGATCACGGGGTTGAGATACCGGTTGCCCTCCACGTCGCCGCAACTGCCCGGAAAGGTCTGCCCGATGCCCCCGCCGCCGTGGATGAAGGTCCGGTCGAATCCCCGGCGGCCGGGCTGGTAGTCGTCTTCGTCGCCGAGGTGCCACTTGCCGAAGATGCCCGTCGCATAGCCCGCGGGCTCGAGGAGCTCTGGCAGCGTGGTCGCGGAGAGGGCCAGCCGCTCCCGCTCGAAGATCGTGTGCGTCACCCCGGAGCGAAACTCATGGCGGCCGGTGAGCAGGGCCGCCCGCGTCGGAGCGCAGGTGGGGCTCGCATGAAACTCCGTCAGCCGCACGCTCTCCGCATGGAGGCGGTCGAGGTGCGGCGTCTTGATCACGGGATTGCCGTGCGCGGTGATGTCGCCATAGCCCTGGTCATCGGTCATCACGTAGACGATGTTGGGCAGTGAGCGAGCGGGCCGCGCCGCGGCCTTCTGCGGCTCCGGGCCCGACCCCGCGGCCAGCGTCCGGCACTCGGCGGCGATCCTGTTCCACTCGCTCTCGAGCGCCGCCACGCGGGCCGGATCGTGGCGGGCGAGATCCTTCGTCTCGCAGCGGTCGGCCGTGAGATCGTAGAGCTCCCAGGGTCCGTCCCGGACCGCCACGAGCTTCCAGTCGCCCACCCGGACGGCCCGGTTGCCCTCGTGGCACCACCAGAGCGAGTCGTGGGTGGGAGGAACGGCGGGGTCGGTGAGCGACGCGGCGAAGCTGCGGCCGTGCGGCGGCGGCACGGCCGCGCCGGCATGCTCGCGCGGAAAGGACAGGCCCGCGAGTTCCAGGAGTGTCGGCACGACGTCGACGGCGTGGACGGGCTGGTGTCGCAACTCGCCTCGGGCCGGAATGCCCCGCGGCCAGTGGACGATCCAGGGAGTCGCGATGCCCCCCTCGTGGACCCAGGTCTTGTGGCGGCGGAACGGGGCATTCGCGACGCTCGCCCAGCCCGGGCCCAGGCAGAGATACGACTTCCGCGATCCCGCCGGGGCGGCCGGGTCGTGCCCCTCCCCCCGGACCATGATCTCAGCCGAAGCCCCGTTGTCGCTCAGAAAGAGCACGAGCGTGTCGTCGATCGCATGCATGGCCTCGAGCTGGGAGACGATCCGGCCCACCTCGATATCCAGGGCCTCGACCAGCGCCGCATGGATCGCCATCTTCTCGGCTTGAAAGGCCTGCTGCCGCGCCGTGAGCGACGACCACTCCAGCGGCCTGTCCACCTCGCCGGGGCCGAGCATCGTCAGGGCCTCGGCAGACGGGTACGGGGGGCCGACATCCCGCTCGATCGCGGCCGGCGGTGTGGTGACGATCCCGAGACTCGCGACCCGGGCGAGCCGGGCCTCGCGCACGGCGTCCCAGCCGGCCGCGTAGCGACCGCGATACTTCGCGATCAGGTCCGGCGGGGCGTGGAGCGGAAAGTGCGGGGCGGTGAAGGCGACGTAGTGGAAAAACGGCTGGCCCGCATGATCGCGGGCATGCTCTGCCAGGCAGGCCACGGCATGGTCGCCGATCGACCGCGTGGCGTAGAAGTCGGCGGCGGGCCGCTGGGGTGGATCGCCGACGACGCCCGCGGAGTCGAAATAGTTGTTCTGCCCCGTCGCCGCGGCATCGAGCGAGCGGCAGAATCCCTGGTCGAGCGGGGCGCCGTCGACGTGCCATTTGCCGGAGTGGTAGGAGCGGTAGCCCGCCGGAGCGAGCAGCTCGGGCAGGATCCGGGCCCACGGCGGCCGCGACCCCTTCACCCCGCCGTCCACGCCGGTCATGCCGTCGCGACGGATGGCCTGGGCGTAGTAGCCGGTGAGCAGCGCCGCCCGCGTCGGCCAGCAGCGGGCGGTGTTGTACCCCTGCCAGTAGCGGATGCCGCCGGCCGCCAGCCGATCGAGATGCGGCGTGTCGATCTCGCCGCCGTGGCAGCCGAGGTCGGAAAACCCGAGATCGTCGGCGAGGATCACGACGACGTTCGGCGGCGCGGCGAGGGTCGCCGGGGCGACCGCCGCCAGCCCGATTGCGCCGACTACCGCCCCCCACCATGCTCGTCTCATAACAGCCTTCGTCACCCCGCTTGTTCCCGTGGCCAGGCTCGCTGACGCGGCAGCCGACCCGGACCCATCGGAGCGCTCGTTCACGGCTTCTCGACTTCGGCGATCACCCGGCCGTAGGCCGCGGCCCGGTCGTCGGGTTTCAGGCTCCTGATGTCGAGGAGCATCGGCCGCAGGCTCTCCGCCCAGGCCGCATCCTTGGCGATCCTCGCATTGGCCTTCGCCAGCAGGGTGTCGGCATCGGACTGCGTCGCCGCGGCGGCCGCCGCGACCACGCTCCGCACGTACTCCGCCGCCTGCACCGCGGGGTTGGGCGCCGCCGGCGCATCGAACCGGCCGAGGGCCCAGGCAATTCCCTCCGCCATGTGCTTCTGGAACATGGGGCTCTTCCAGGTGGCGTCGTTGTGGCCGAAGTTCGTGGCGAACACGCGGCCCTTGCCGTAGTCGCGCACCCAGGAGACCGGCACGTGCCACGGCTCCTTGGGGCTACTCGCCTGCATGTCGAGGCTCACCAGCACGCGGAGGTTGCCGGGCTGGTAACGGAGGTCGTACTGGTAGATCTCGTCCTGCCAGCGGAACCGCTCCGGAAACATCGCCGCCACGCGGTGCTCCGGCTCGTGCACCACGAAGGCATGCTCCCCGCCGGCATTCCACGGATGGCCGGCGAAGTGGCCGCCGATCATCTCGCAGTAGGCGTCGGAACTCTTGAAGGTGTCCGTCGCCGCGTGGAAGCCGATGAAGGCCTTGCCCGACTTGATCCAGTCGAGGAAGGCCGTCATCTCGGGCACGGGCAGTTCCCCGGTCGTGCTCAGGAAGATGACGCCGTCGAAGTCGCGGAGCGACTCGGCGGAAAACACCCTGACGAACTGCTCCGCGAGCTCCGCCTGCCACACCCTGTCGGCCTGGTGAAACGCCTCGAGCTGGGCCTTGAAGTCGGCCTCCTGCTGCGCCCACTCCTCGTCGGAGATGTCCTGCGCCCGCTTCGGGGCCTTCGGCTGCGGCAGGCGGCCGGGGGGCATCCGCAGGAAGTCACAGTGAAAGTGTCCGGTCGCGCGGCCGAGCTCCTCGAGCACCGGCTCCGCCGTGCCGATCGACGTGTGCCGAAATCCGGCGGTCACGCTGACCACCAGCAGCCGTGCCGGCGTCCCGGCATCGGCACCGGCCGCGGGCCACCCCCAGGACGCCACGACCGCCGCCACCACCAAAAACCGCATGTCTCGCATCACTTCGCTCCGATGCACCACAGGGAATCGTACGTCCGCAGAAAGATCCTGCCGTCCACGCAGACGGGCGTCGCCACGGTCATCTCCTCGACAACGCCTCCGCCGGGCACGGCGACGTCGCCGGCCGGGTCGGCGTCGGGCCAGGGCAGCAGGCTGGCCGCGCCGTCCTCGCGGACGACGATCACGTGGCCGTCGACGATCACGGGCGACGCGCTGTAGGCATGGCGGTTCCGGGGAAGCTCCCGCTTCCAGACGGTCTTCCCCGTCGCGGCCTCGAGGCTCTCGACGACGCCCTTGTCGGTGCAGACGACGACCCGACCGTCCTTCGCCGCCGGGGTGGGCACGTCCGCGCCGAGATCGGTGCGGACCCAGGCGACGTGGGTCTTCGTGACGTCACCGACTCCGCCGCGACGGATCGCGGTGATCGTGCCGCCGCGGGCATACGGGGCGATCACGAGGTCGCCGGCGAGCACGGGCGAGGAGATCGAGCGGAAGAAGCCATTGGCCTCCGGATTCAGTCCGCCGACCCGCCAGAGCTCCCTGCCGTCGGCGGCGTCGTGGGCCGTGACGTGATCGGCGCCGAGCACGAAGAGCACCTCGGCGGGCTCGCCCCACGCGGGATCACCCGCGGCCACGAGCGGCGTCGAGTAGCTCTGCGCCGCCTCCTCCGGGGCAGGCACGTCGCGGTCGTGCTTCCAGAGCAGGTCGCCGCTCTCGCGGTCGAAGGCGGCCAGATACGACGGACCGGTCTGCATCACCGCCACGACCACGGCCCGCGCCGTGAGCACCGGCGACGTTCCGAGATCCCACCACAGCGTGTCCGCGCCGAATCGCTGCTGGAGATTCGTCCGCCAGCGCTCCGCACCCGTGACGAGATCGAGGCAGGCGAGCTCACCGCTCTTGAAATACACCCACACCAGCTCGCCGTCGGTGCCGGGAGACGGATTCGCGCCGGTGGCCTTCTTGTGCTTGCCCGCCCGGGCGACGCCGAGCGCCTTTCGCCAGAGCTCCCTGCCGTCGCGATCGAGACAGACGACGGCATCTCTCTCGTCGCTCGTGCAGGTGACGACCACGCGGTCACCCCAGACGGCCGGCGTGCTCGCGCCCACCCCGGGCAGCGCGACCTTCCAGAGAACATTTTTCTCCGGGCTCCAGTCGGTGACATAGCCCGTGCCCGAAGCCGCGCCGGCCAGTGATGGCCCCCGCCAGTTCGGCCAGTCATCGGCCCCCGCGGGTGCCGCGAGGATCGCGACGACGAAGCCGCGGGCGGCGGCCAGAGCACGCCTCCGGGGGCCCTCTGCTGAAGGACCGATCGATGAATCCATGCGTCTGTGTCGTGAATCCATATGACCGCGATGACCACGATGACCACGGATGACCACGATTCCGGCGGATCCGACAGTCTACCGGCCCGCCGTCGCCGGCTGGCGGGTCGACGACACCCCGTCGGCACCGAAGGGTTCGACCGGGTGTGGATTCGGTGTCGGCATGCGGGCGTCGACGTCACGTCGCCAGACCTCCAGCCGACGGCGGAGCGCAGCGGCCCGTTCGGGACGCTCGGCGGCGAGATCATGCCGCTCCCCCTCGTCGGCGACGAGATCGAAGAGTTCCACGCGGCCATCCTCGTCGTGGAGCACGAGTTTCTCACGGCACCCCGCCGCCGAGTCACCCGCCAGGATGGCGCCGGCCGGCCGGCTCCCCTGGTTGGAATAGTGCGGGTAGTGCCAGCACACGTCTCGCGCCGGCAGCGTGCCCGCCCCGTCGAGCACAGGCCGCAGGCTTACGCCGTCGAGCGGTTCGGCGGCCGGCGCACTCCCGGCATCGAGGAGCGTGGCGGCGATGTCGAGCGTCGTGACCGGCAGGTCGCACGTGGTGCCCGGCCCGACGACGCCCGGCCAGCGGACGAGCAGCGGCACGCGGATGCCTCCCTCGTAGAGATACCCCTTGCCCGCCCGGAGGGGCAGGTTCGACGTGGGCGAGCCCTCGGCCGTCGACAGCCCGCCGTTGTCGCTGGTGAAGACGACGAGCGTGTCGTCGACGAGATCCTGCTCCTCGAGCGCGGCCAGCACGGTGGCGACCGCCTCGTCCATCTCCTCGACCATCGCCGCGTAGACGGGGTGATCCTGGACCGCCCGGGCGGTCCGATCGCCCTCGGGAATTTCCCGTGGACCCTCGTGCCGCACGGCCTGGACCCGCCGCTGCTGCTCGGCGATGAGTGCCGGCTGTGACTGGAGTGGCACGTGCACCGAGTGCAGCGGCACGTAGCAGAAGAACGGCCGCTCACGGTGGGCGGCGATGAAACCCGTGGCCCGACGGGCGATCGCACGGGCGTGGTGCGTGTCGTCGGCGGGACCTCCACCCGGGGCGACCTCGGTCGATCCGGCCTCGTCGAACCCATGGTGGACGACGTCGGCCGGCGGGCCCAGGTGCCACTTGCCGAAGATGCCGTTCACGTAGCCGACGGCCTTGAGCCGCTCGGCGATCGTCGTCTGCTCCACCGGCAGCGCGCGGAGATAGTCGGCCGGCAGCAGTGCCCCGCGCCGCTCACCGGCGATGAAGTTCGTGATGCCCACGCGGGCCGGGAAGCGGCCCGTCATCAACGCGGCCCGGGTCGGCGAGCAGACAGGTGCCGCCGCATAGGCCCGGGTGAACGTCATCCCGCCGGCCGCGAGGGAGTCGATCGCGGGCGTCCGATGGAAGGTGCTGCCGGTGCTCCCCAGATCATGCGCCCCGAGGTCGTCGGCCAGGAACACGAGCAGGTTCGGGGGACGGGGGCCGGTCGAGGTCGCAGCGGCCGGCCCGGCCGGGGGTTCGCCGGGCGTCCACCAGCCATCGAGATCCTGCCGGAGTCGCGCGACGACCTCGGGATGGGTGGCGGCCACGTCGGCCTGCTCGTCGGGGTCGGCGACGATGTCGAAGAGTTCGACCTCCCCGCGCTCCCACGTGATCCGGGAGACGTCGTCCACGTTTCGCCCCTGCCAGACCGGGAAGGTCCTTTTCCTGGCCACCGCCGCGGGCACGATCAACTTCCAACGGTCGGTCACAATCCACCGCCACAGCAGGCTCCGCGCAGGATCGTCGAGGTCGAGGAGCGTGTGCGTGAAGCACTCGCCGAACACGGCCCGACGGGCGGCGAGCGGCTTGTCGTCGAGCAGGTTCAGCCCCGGCAGCCCCGCCGGCGGGCTCACCCCGCAGGCCGCCAGGATCGTGGGCAGGATGTCGAGCGACGTGGCCAGCGCGGCGCTCGTCCGCGGCTCGATCGTGCCCGGCTGCCGGAGCATGATCGGCGTCCGCACGCCTCCGTCGTAGGGAGAGAGCTTCGATCGCGGACCAAACCGAGCCGCGGCCGGATCCTGGATCCAGCCGTTGTCGGTGACGTACACCACGAGCGTGTCGCGGGCGAGATCCTCGCGGTCGAGGTGGTCGAGGAGTTCACCGACGGTGCGGTCGAACCGTTCCACGTTGCCCCAGTAGCGGGCGACATGCGGGCTGTCGGTCTGCGAGGAGTAGTGGTCGACGAGCTCCTGGGGAGGATCGTGGGGATCGTGGGGCAGCATCGGCGCGTACCAGACCAGGAACGGCGTCCCGTCGTTGCGGCAGCGGCCGATGAAGTCGTAGACGGGCTGCATCGTGCCCCTGCCGATCGCGAGCCCCTCGTCGCCGTGCCGCGTGCCCTTGGTCATCCCCTCGTCGAAGCCGCCACGGGCGAAGTCCCCCTGCCACCACTTTCCCGTCTGCAGGCTGCGGTAGCCGGCCGAACCGAGCAGTGCGGGCAGCGTGGGCCACTGGTCGAGGTGGCGGTTCATCCGCTCGCGGCCCGCCGCGAACGCCTCCCTCCCCTGCGGGCTCTGCCGCGGACTGCCCGGCGTGTCAGGCGGGTCGTTGCCCACGATCCGGTGCTCGTGCGGGTAGCGTCCGGTGATGATCGACGCGAGGCTCGGGCAGCAGAGGCTGCTCGGCACATAGCCCCTGGGAAACACCAGGCTCTCGCGGGCGAGCCGATCGAGGTTCGGCGTCCGCAGCTGCGGGTGCCCCATGAAGCCATAGTCCCGCCAGTGCTGGTCGTCGGAGACCACGAGCACGACGTTCGGCCGCCGGGCCGCAGCCGACGACGGCTGCCCGCCGTGCACCGCCGCACTCGCCAGACAGGCGACGCACGCTCCCAGCCCGAACCAACTCGACGTCATCGGTGACCACCCTCGTTCCAAAGCCGCCGCCCACCGGCATGTCCGGTCATTTCATGGGGTGTTGGCGGAAGAAGTCCCACATCATGTCGTTGGCCGAGACCTCCCGCGTGGAGACGCCCAGTGCCCGCAGGCGGGGCGCCCTGCCCGGCCAGGTATGGCCGCCCCCTTCGATCACGACGAGCACGACTTCCGTGCCGTCGACGCCACCACCATACCGGATTTCCCGGACCGTCGTGCCATCATCCTCGCGATCGGGAAGCTGCGTGATGACCGGCGACGGATCGCATCCATTGGCCCGCACCCAGGCCTCGATGCCATGGTCAACCGGGTAGAAATCGGTGCCTGAGAGACCGCGGCCTCGGCCACCGTGAAACGGCGCGAACTCATCGGCGTCACCGTGGAAATGCATCACGGCAACCGCCCGGCCAGGGTGACACTCCTTCGTGCCCATCGGACCCGAGACCGACGCGATCGCCGCGATCCGATCCCAGAGTTCCGCCGCCAGCCGGTAGGCCATCATGCCGCCGTTCGACATCCCGGTGGCGTAGATCCTTCGGCGGTCCACGGTGACGGCCTCCTCGACGTCGTCGAGCATCCGGCGGGTGAAGGCGACGTCGTCGATCTGCTGGGCGACGGCGTAGGCGCAGCAGTTGCCCGCATTGAAGGTCAGCATGCGGTCAAACCGGCCGCTTCCCTCCGGATAGACGACGAGAAACCCCTCCTCGTCGGCTTTGTCGTTGAGGCCGCTGAATGGCACCATGGTGTCCGCGTTCGCACCGCCGCCGTGAAACGCGAGCACCAGCGGCCGCGGCGTGTCCGGATCGGATCCCGGCGGCACGTGCACCAGGTAGGTTCGTTGACGGCCGTCCACTTCCAGGGTCCGGCGATGATCACCGGGCTCAAGGGCGGCGCCCCGCGTCGCGGACAGCATCACCAGCACGGCGAGAACGAGCAGGATCATGACCTTCTCCCTCGGCACCGCATCGTAGTATGAATCCGGTTCGGCCGGCCTGCACCCTCCACCCTGCACCCCTGAGCGTGTCGGCATGATCACGAGCATCCACTTGATCGTTCTCGGGCTCGGCCTGCTGGGCGCAGCCTGCGCTTCCGCCGCCGATTCTCGGCCGAACGTGATCATCGTGCTCGTCGACGACATGGGCTGGAAGGATCTCTCCTGCCAGGGAAGCGATTTTTTCGAGACCCCGCACATCGACCGCCTCGCCGCCTCGGGCATGCGGTTCACGAGCGGCTACGCCGCGTGCACGGTCTGTTCGCCCACCCGCGGGGCGCTGCTCACGGGGATGTATCCGGCCCGACTGCACCTCACCGACTGGATCGCCGGCCACGAGCGACCGCACGCAAAGCTCCGGATCCCCGCGTGGACCAAGCACCTGGCACTGGAGGCGGTGACCGTTGCCGAGCGGCTCAAAGCGGCGGGCTATGCGACCGCGGCGATCGGCAAGTGGCACCTTGGCGGGGCGGAGTTCACACCGCAGCGGCAGGGTTTCGACGTCGGCCGCGGCGGCACCGACAAGGGCCAGCCCCCGAGCTACTTCTCACCCTACGGAATCGACACGCTGCCCGACGGGCCGCCGGGCGAGTACCTCACGGACCGGGAGGCCGCCGAGGCCGTCTCCTTCATCGAGGCGAATCGGGACCGGCCGTTTCTCCTCTATCTGCCCCACCATGGCGTTCACGCGCCGATCCAGGCGAAGCCGGGGGTGGCGGCGCGCTACGCCGCGAAGCGACCCGGCATTCCGCCGAAACTCGCCGCCTATGCGGCGATGGTCGAGAGCGTCGACGAGGCGGTCGGCTCGATCCTCGCGGTGCTCGACCGGCTCGGACTCCGCGAGCGGACGGCGATCTTCTTCACGAGCGACAACGGCGGCCAGGCATCGATCACCGACATGCGGCCGCTCCGCGCCGGCAAGGGCTCGGCCTACGAGGGGGGCATCCGTGTGCCGTTCATCGTGTCCTGGCCTGGGGTCACGAAGCCGGGCACGACGAGCGACGTGCCGGTGATCACACCCGACATCCCGGCGACGATCCTCGACCTCACGGCCGCCGGGAGCGATCCGGCCCAGCCGCTCGACGGCACGAGCCTCGCGGGCGTGCTCCGCGGCGGCGGCCTGGACCGCGACGCGATCTCTTGGCACTACCCGCACTATCATCCGGGCGGCGCCACCCCATATTCGGCGATCCGCTCGGGCCCGTGGCGGCTCGTCCACTTCTACGAAGACGACCGCGACGAACTCTACGACCTCGAGGCCGATCCCGGCGAGACGACCGACCTGGCAGGATCGCAGCCTGACACGACGGCGGATCTCCGCCGCACCCTCGCCGCCTGGCTCACCGCCGTCGGCGGCCAGGTGCCGACGCCGAACCCGGAGTTCGACCCCGCCCGCGACCGTCCGTGAGCGGCGGAAACGCCCGTCCCCGCCGCTGCGTCGGAGGTTGGAAACCCGCGCTACGTGCGGCTCCGTCCCCATCGCTTACGCGATCGGGGCTTCCGATGGGGCGGATGGCGGGTCGCGCGGTATCGATTCCGGGCAGGCCGACGCGGGTTAACCCCGCGCTCCGGGAGACCCCGAGCCGCCGCCTTGCGGTGCCACGCGCCGGTGTGTCGAATGAGCCCGCGATTCGTTCCCCGCCCCGGAGACCCACCCCATGGCCAAGAAGTCCGTCGCCGCCCTCGATCCCTCCGGCAAGACGATCCTCGTCCGCGTCGACTTCAACGTGCCGCAGGACGACAGCGGCGCGATCACCGACGACCGCCGGATCCGGATGGCACTGCCCACGATCACATCGATCGTCGACCGCGGTGGCAAGGTGATCCTGATGTCGCACCTCGGCCGCCCCGCGGGCAAGGGCTTCGAGCAGGAATTTTCACTCGCGCCGGTGGCCCGGCGGCTGGGCGAGCTTCTCGGCCGGCCGGTGGTGCTCGCCGCCGACACCGGCGGGCCGGACTCGCACGCGAAGGCGAAGGCCCTGCCTGCCGGCGGCGTCCTGGTGCTCGAGAACGTCCGCTTCAACAAGGGGGAGAAGAAGGGGGACGACGCGGCCTACGTCACCGGTCTTGCGGCCCTGGCCGACGCCTATGTCAACGATGCCTTCGGCACCTGCCACCGCACCGAGGCCAGCATGCACGCGGTGCCGGTGGCGATGAAGGCCGCGGGCAAGCCGGCATTGGTCGGCTTTCTGGTCGACAAGGAGATCCAATACCTCGCCGACGCCGTCGCCCGGCCGAAGCGTCCCTTCGTCGCGATCCTCGGCGGCAAGAAGGTGTCGGACAAGATCGCGGTGATCACGAACCTGCTCTCGATCTGTGACCACGTGCTGATCGGCGGGGCGATGGCCTACACCTTCTCGCTGGCCCAGGGGGGCCGCACGGGCACGTCGCTCGTGGAGCCCGACAAGCTGGAACTCGCCAGGGAGTTGCTCGCGCAGGCGGGCGGGAAGCTCGTGCTGCCGGTCGACACGCACTGTGCCGACGCCTTCTCCGCCTCGGCGAACAAGCAGGTGGTGAAGGCCGGGGAGATTCCCGAAGGCTTCGAGGGGCTCGACATCGGCCCGGAGACGGCGCGGCGGTACGCCGCCATCATCCGCTCCGCCGGCACGGTCGTCTGGAACGGCCCGATGGGGGTCTTCGAACTGCCGCCGTTCGACGCCGGTACGAAGGCCGTCGCCGACGCGGTGGCCGAGGCGACGGCGCAGGGCGCCGTGACGATCATCGGCGGCGGCGACTCGGCGGCGGCGGTGGAGCAGCTCGGCTACGCGGACCGGGTGAGCCACGTCTCGACCGGCGGCGGTGCGTCGCTCGAGATGCTCGAGGGGAAGGCCTTCGAGACCGTCGCCGTGCTCGACGAGGCGTGATCCTCGCGGCTGCGCGATCAGATCAGCGGCTGCGCGATCAGATCAGCGGCTGCGCGATCAGATCAGCGGCTGCGCGATCAGATCAGCGGCTGCGCGATCAGATCAGCGGGCAACCGTCTCGGAAACCGCAGGCTGCCCAGGGGCGGCCAGCCGCTTCGCAGCCTGCTCGGCGTAGTCGCGATCCCGACGCCGGAGCGCCGCGACCGGAATCTCGACGAGTCCGGCTCCGGTATCGAGGCGGCAGGTGCCATCCTGGCGGAGATCGACGAGCACACCCACCAGGGAATGCCGTCCCGTGGCGTCGATCCACAGCCTGGCAGGCTCGCCCGTTCGCCGCGTCGCCGCATCGAGCGGATTCACCGGCTCGGGCTGATCTTCGTTCGGTTCCTCGACCTCGTCGTCCACAACACCCTCGCGCTCCGCCGGAGCCCGATCGGTGGTCGGCTCGTCGGCCCCGCCGGAGGCCATATCTTCGGCGAGCGCCGCGTCGGCACGCGTGAACAGGTTCTCCTCGGCCTCGAGGGCGGGGGCCGCGACGACCGCCTCCTCCTGGGGTGCTGGAGTCGGGACGGGCTCGAGGGCGATCTCCGGTTCGGCGGCGAAGGCCTGCCGCACGTCGTCGGCCACCGGCTCGGGCACGGCGGCCCCGGGCGTCGAGGGCGTCACGACGCTGGAGGCCGGGGGCACGTCGGCGACCTCCGCAGATGCCGGTGCGGGGATCGGGTCGGCGAGTTCGATCACGGTCTCGGCGACGACGAACTCCGACTCGGTCAGCGCGAATGCCACGGACTCCTCGAGCGCCACCGAAACCTCCTCACAGCCGCAGGCCAGCGGTGCCGCGACAGGGATGCACGCCGTGGGCCACGGATCGCAGCTGGCAGCAGACGGGCAGGCCCGGATCTCCACCGGGCACGCGGCCACCGACCGCCGGCCCGATGGCCGGCACCGACTCAGGCGCCAGCAGCCCCGCGCTGAGTCCGCGGACATCGAGAACACGAGACAACCGACCAGGTACGCATGCAGGCAACGGCGCACGGGACACCTCGAGAGAGACGCACGACCCCTGCGTATGCTAATCGCCGCGAAAAGGCGGGGCAAAAAACCGCAGCGGCGTCAGGGCCGCGTCGCCGACCGCGCCCGACCAAAAAAAGCGGGGCCGGGGCGGCTCGTGCCGCCCCGGCCCCACGTGGATCGAACCCGCCTGCCGCCTGCGAACGGGGTAGAAAACTGCGAGACTGACGTGGATCGCGGCTGCGGGCGTCGCCGCCCGGGGCCTCAGGGGATCCAGGTCACCGCGTTGGGGTTGGCACCTCCGACGGAATACGGCCGCGGGTCGAATGTCGTGCCAGATTCTTCGACCTCCCGCCCGGCGGCCATGCAGCGGATTCCGGCCACTGCACGAACCGTCATGACCGTCACGACCCGCTCCCCGCTCCGGCTGGGCGTCAGGAGCATCCCATGCTGTTGCCGCAGTTGTGGCACAGGTAGCAGTTGCCATTGCGGACGGTGATCGACCCGCAGTTCTCACACGCCAACGCGTCGATCTGGAAGGTCGCAAACTGGCTCTGTCGGTCCACCGGGCTCGCCGTCGGGTCGACCGCCATCTTGACACCAGCCCGCTCGAGGAGGGCGGCCGACACGGGCTTGCCGCTCGCCTTCACCGCCGTGGCGGACGCATGGCCGTTGGTCCCGCCGGGGTGCTTGCCCCGGTTGCCGTGCACCTCGACCTTGGCCTTCCCCTGGCCATCTGCCAGCCCGCTCGCCGTCGTGGCGGCGGGCTTCCGCTCGGTTTCCGGATCGCTCCCGGCGGCGGCCTCCCCGCCGCCGCTGTCGCCGCCGTATCCGCCGGGCCTGTTCGCCTCGCGATAGCCGGGAATGAACTCGGTTCCCATCCACCGGAAGAGATAGTCCACCAGGCTCTTCGCCACCGGGATGTCGGCGTTCTTCGTATAGCCCCAGGGTTCGAACCGGGTGTGGGAGAACTTCTTCACGTACACCTCGAGCGGCACCCCGTATTGCAGGCTCATCGACACGGCGGTGCCGAAGGCATCCATCAGGCCGCCGATCGTGCTCCCCTCCTTGGCCATCGTGATGAACAGTTCACCCGGCCGGCCGTCGTCGTAGAGGCCCACGGTGATGTAGCCCTCGTGGCCGCCCACGTTGAACTTGTGCGTCACGCTCCGCCGCGTGTCGGGCAGCCGTTCCCGCCGCGGGGCAGCCGTGACCTTCGCGGCGGCCTTGTCCCCCTCGGAACTGGTGTTGAGGGGCTGGCTCTCCTTCGAGCCGTCGCGGTAGATCGCCAGGGCCTTGAGGCCCATCCGCCAGCCCTCCACGTACGCTCCGGCGATATCGGCCGGCGTCGTCTCCCGCGGCATGTTCACCGTCTTGGAGATGGCCCCGGAAATGAACGGCTGCGCGGCGGCCATCATCTTCACATGGGCCTCCCAGGCGATGCTCCGCTGGCCCAGTCGGGGCTTGAAGGCGCAGTCGAAGACCGACAGATGCTGCCCCTTGAGGCCGGGCGCCCCCTCGATCGTGTCCTGCTTGTCGACGTAGGCCAGGATGCCCTCGATGGTCGGCTCGTCGTAGCCGAGCGTCCGCAGGGCCAACGGCACCGTCTGGTTGACGATCTTGAGCATGCCGCCGCCGGCGAGCTGCTTGTACTTCACCAGGGCGATGTCGGGCTCGATGCCGGTGGTGTCGCAGTCCATCAGGAAGGAGATGGTGCCGGTCGGTGCGAGCACCGTGGCCTGGGCGTTGCGGTAGCCGTACTGCCGGCCGCCGGCGAGCACGTCGTCCCAGACCTTTCGGGCCGCATCGTGGAGATACTTCGGGCACGACGGGTCGATCTTCTCGACGGCGTCGCGGTGCATCTGCATCACGCCGAGCATCGGCTCGCGATTCGCCGCGAAGCCCTCGAACGGCCCGACCGCCGCCGCGAGCTCCGCGCTGGCCCGGTTGGCCGACCCGTGCAGGATGGCCGTCAGGGCGCCGCACAGGCCCCGACCGGCGTCGCTGTCGTAGGCGAGGCCGTCGGCCATCAGCAGGCTGCCGAGGTTCGAGTAGCCGAGGCCGAGCGGACGGTACATGTGGCTGTTGCGGGCGATCCGCTGCGTCGGGTAGCTCGCGTGGTCGACGAGGATCTCCTGGGCGATGAAGAAGATCCGGCAGGCGGCCGCGAATCGCTCGACGTCGAAGTGGCCGTCCGGGCGGCGGAACTTCATCAGGTTGATGCTCGCCAGATTGCAGGCCGTGTCGTCGAGGAACATGTACTCCGAGCAGGGATTGGAGGCGTTGATCCGGCCGGAGTTCGGGCAGGTGTGCCAGCGGTTGATCGTGGTGTCGTACTGGACGCCGGGATCACCGCACTGCCAGGCGCACTCGGCCATCCGGCTCATCACCTCGCGGGCCTTGTAGCTCGGGCCGGCCTTCGACGGATCGGTGATCCAACGGGTCGTCCAGGTGTCATCGCGGTCCACCGCCTGCATGAACTCGTCGGTGACGCGGACGGAGAGGTTCGCGTTCTGGAACAGGATCGAACTGTAGGCCTCACCGTTGAAGTTCGAGTCGTAACCCCCCTTCTCGATGAGGATCCGTGCCTTCTTCTCCTCCTTGCTCTTGCACTCGATGAACTCCAGGATGTCGGGGTGCGTCACCTTGAGTGACTGCATCTTCGCCGCCCGCCGCGTCTTGCCGCCGCTCTTCACGACCGCGGCCACCTGGTCGTAGACCCGCATGAACGACAGCGGCCCCGAGGGCTTGCCGCCGCCCGCGAGCTTCTCCCGCTGGCTGCGCAGCGTGGACAAATCGGTGCCCGTGCCGGAGCCGAACTTGAAGAGCATCGCCTCGCTCCGCGCGAGGTCCATGATGTCCTCCATGTTGTCCTTCACGCTCTGGATGAAGCAGGCGCTGCCCTGCGGATACTCGTACGGATTCTCCGGCATCACCACGTCGCGACGGGCGTGGTCCCAGCGCCAGTTGCACGGGGCTCCCTTGACGCCGTACTGATGGAAGAGCCCGACGTTGAACCAGACGGGCGAGTTGAACGCGCCGTGCTGGTGCACGCACAGCCAGGCGAGATCGCGGTAGAAGTTCTCGCCGTCCTGACGGTTCTTGAAGTAGCCGTCGGCGACCCCCCAGTCGGCGATCGTTCGCGCCACGCGGTGAACGAGCTGCTTGACCGAGTGCTCCCGCTCGGGAGTGTGGATTTCGCCGTAGAAGTACTTGCTCACGACCACGTTGGTGGCCAGCTGGCTCCAGGCCGCGGGAATCTCGCACGCCGGTTGCTCGAAGAGGACCTTGCCGTCCTCCCCCTTGATGGCCGCCGTCCGCAGTTCCCACTCCGTGGTGTCAAACGGGCTCTCCGCCTCGACGGGACAGAACGTCGGCTGGATTTCGAGCCCCGTGCGGCCAGCCAGCGGTCCGGGCGTGGACGAGGCGGAGGGCACGGCGGTTCCGGCGATCGCTGTCGAGGCGTCGAACGCTGTCATGGGGAACTGCTCCTGGGGGGTGTGCTCGAAGACGCGGGCCACGGGGCGGCGGAAAGGGGATTCGGGGAAGTGTCGCTCCGAGAAAGTATACTTCCGTATAGTCTTCCCGCCATCGGGTATCGGCCGCCCCTGGCATGGTGCATGAGCCGGCGGGACGCTCGTGCAGCCAGGCCGACCGATGGTCGGGAAAGCAGTTCCGTCTGCGTGCTATCGCAAGATGTTGTGGTGAGCGATCCGAAAAACCCTTCCTATGGGCCGGGGCGTGAATGTAGCGTGCGGCCCATGCCCGTCAAGCGGCATTTGGGGGCCCTGCAAATCCGCCCCGAAAACGATGGCCCGGCCACCGCCGGCAGAGTCTCGACCCATGCCAGCAAACCCGCCCATCATGGGGGGTATGCGGAATCCCGTTCTTCGGGGCGTGACCGGATCGCGAGAATGCCGGGCGGCCCACCCAAACGCCCTCCCCCGGAGTCCCTGCTCATGAGTCCGCAGCGTCCCCATCCGCTCGAAGGAATCCGCGTTCTTTCCCTCGTCGGCGACGACTATGAGGATCTCGAACTCTGGTATCCGAAACTCCGGCTCGAGGAGGCGGGCAGCCAGGTGACGGTCGCCGGCCAGATGGCGGGCCGGACCTATGCCGGAAAACACGGCTATCCCTGCACCAGCGACGCGGCGATCGCCGACATGGAGACTGCCGACTTCCACGGGATCGTGCTGCCCGGAGGTTGGATGCCCGACAAGCTCCGGCGGGATCCGAAGGTCCTCGGACTCGTCCGTGGCTTCGCCGCGCACGGCAAGCTGGTCGCGGCGATCTGCCACGGCGGCTGGATCGCGGCCTCCGCCGGGGTGTATCGCGGTGTCCGGGTGACGGGCAGCCCGGGAATCCGCGACGACCTGGTCAACGCCGGCGCCGTCTGGGAGGACGCCCCGGCGGTGGTGGACCGGCACTATGTCTCCAGCCGTCGACCCGCCGATCTGCCCGCATTCATGGCCGCCGCCATCGAAGTGCTCGCGGCCTCGGCGACGAGGTAGCCCAAGTTACGCACTTCGGAACCGTTTTCCAGATTTTTGGGCGGTCCATCGTTCGTAAGTGCTGACGTGGCAACGCGCGGTTCCGCGAACGGCCGTGTAGTGAAGACCTTGCCCTTATTGACGCTTGAAAAAAAGATTCATGGCCGATGGGCCGGGTGGCCGATACCCCATGCATGCCATACAGCGGAAAACGAAAAGACGCGGAAACGCGCAGGCTGAAAGCCATGGAGTTGCTGGACTCTGGGAAGTCCCAGAGCCAGGTGGCTGCCGAGTTGGGCGTGACCCAGTCGGCGGTGTCAAAGTGGGTAAGCGCTCGGCGGCAGGGCGGTCAAGATGCTTTGAAGGCCAAA
>Ga0194129_10003385_pt1 | contig 22219 bp, 35 predicted proteins | sample TA2KigCa35mmetaG_FD_150862 | JGI IMG/M metagenome (GOLD analysis project Ga0194129, IMG submission 150862) | Freshwater microbial communities from Lake Tanganyika, Tanzania - TA2015038 Kigoma Deep Cast 35m | ecosystem: Environmental > Aquatic > Freshwater > Lake | place: Tanzania: Lake...
AGCTCACTAACTCGCAAATTGGCCTCGCGAAATAGTCCATAAAGCTTTTGAAGCTCTGCTCTGCTTTTGTTTTCTAGCGCCTCTTGGCCTGCAGCGCGTCCAGTAATGGCCCTGCCTACAGCTCCGGTGCCTGACGCAGGCCTCCCTTCTTCCTTGTATTTAACTTTAATCTCGATGGGGGTGGAAGTGGCACTGCGAAGCGTTGCCAAGCTTTTATTAAGCGTGGCAATGCGTGTTCGCGCTGCAATTAGCTGGCTGTCTTCAATATTAATAACAGGCTTAATTCTTGATAATTCTTTTAACTGTGTCTCAAAGTTCTTTTTATTGATTAATAAATTGACAGGGTAATAATATGCAGCAGAAGCTTGCGCTAGTTTGCCAAGTTGAGTCCGAAACGCTGCAAGATCAAGCGTTACATTAAGCCTCAGCTCAGGAGCGGCCATATTTACACAATAATCCTATTCTTTGTAGTGTAGCTATTCACTGGCTTGTTTACGCGAAGAAGCCATTTTCAGCTCATCAGCCAACAATGCAATAACACGTCCGTCCATTCTTCTGGAACGCATCAGGCGTTGAAGCACTGCCAAGCTCTCATTAGAAAGCCCATTTTCTTTCTTAATCTTCTTGGTGTCGAATGGCAAGAAATCATCTACAGAAGCGCGAGCTTTCTTGCCTGCCAATGCACCTACCACTACTGTGCCAAGTTTGGCCGTAGAGATGCTATTAATGTTGTATTTGGTAACGTCATACTTCTCTAGCCATTTCAAAGCAACTACCACGTCTTTCACGCGCTGCTTACCAAAATTATTTCCTTCCCATCGGCTGTCCTTTAAGTCTGACGCGCTAAGACGAAAATAAATCTCGTCCCATTTCGTCAGACTTTTCAGGAACTGCCGCGCTTGTTTTTCTAGCCGCTCGGCAACGCTTCCTTCGTCTTCCGGGGCGCTTTTTTTGCTTGTCCCGCTTCTTTCGCCTCAGCCTCCTGCTCGCTCATGATGAACTCCATGCCCTTGCTGATCACTCGTCGGCCCATGCCTTTGGTGTCTTCAATGGACCAGTCATCAAGGGGCAACCACTCTTCGCCAATAAGCCCTTCACCACGACAACGAATGAACACAGTGACCATGCGAGCATTACCAGTTTCAACGCTGCCGCCACTATTGATCATGCTAAGCGTTTCTTCAGTGAAGTCACTGAGGAGTTCCATCTCGCTCATGTCAGCGCCGCCTTGCAGCAATGCGAATGCTTCGTCGAGAGGGATGTTCTTGGCCGTAGCAATGCGCTTCGCCAGTTGCACTGCGCGAATGGTCGCTTGGCTTTGGGCCTTGCTTAGTTCCTCTTGCTCAATGCCCTCCGCAACAAGCCATCCGCCATGTTTGCGAAGCCTTACTTTAGGAGTGAGTTCAAAATATTCAGGCTCTTCGCTTTGAAGCAGAAAACTATACTTGCTCATGGTAGAGAACGTTCAAGATGGCGTTGAACACCTTCACTCTTTCGCTTTGGGAGCGAAATTCTTTAGGCAGTTCAACTAAAAAAGAGTGATCTTCGTTTGCAATTCTAATAGTCTCTTCTGGAAGTGCCATAAGGCAAAGGATGCCTGCTTCGATGCTGGCACCTTCATAATTGCAGTTGATGGCATGGCAGCGGCCATCGGCGCTCCATAAATAGTCAATTTGCATTGAGACTGCCTAATGCGACACTTACTCTAGACAGCAACGCTTTGCCAATTGGTTTTCTGAATGAAAATGCCATTCCTGATACGTCGTCGGTAAAAGCACGATCATAGGGATCATTGGTTCCAGCTCCTTCGTGTACATACCAAGCATATTCTCTTCCGCTTCTGTTTTTAGCATTCCAGTGCCAAGAAGCCGTAGCGCCGTCCCTAAACAACTGGAAATTGTAGCTTTCAACGCCACTTCTGTAAAGCTCGCCCAAGTCATAAATATCCCTAGGGCTTCCCACTGTATCGCCATTTGCCCGGATTGTCAATGGGCTGTGCTCCCATTTATCCTCTTTGAATTGATCGTCCCAAAAAGCATCGTTAATATCTTCTCTTGTCCAGCTCTCAAACGCCTTTAACAATGCACGCTCAATGTCATCTCCGCCAAAAAATCTTGCTCCAGCGACGGTCATGATTAGGGACCAGGATAAAGGCGGCGAATGGTCATATCAGGAATGATAAAGCGACAACGTTCGTAAGCAATGTCATCACCAGGCGTAAATCGTAACGATGCATCGGGAAATCGCCTTACCATCCTGTCCATCGCGTCGGCAATTTCTTTTCCATCAGGGTTGTATTGCACAAGTATGACTTCCCATTGCTGCAGCACGCTTACAATTCCCACGCCCGCTTCGGGCAGTAATTCTGGATATTGTCGCATTGTCACTTCTAGCCCTGTCACCTTCCATTCCGTTGGCACGCTTTTTTGTCCCACCACATACACAGCAGGAATGCTTGTGCCATTCGGAAAAGTGTAAGAGCCAATTAAATTAGGCGCTGCCGAAAGTAGTTCAACAATGGTCTCCCGAAGCTGAGTAATGTTCACAATAAAAAAGCCTCCCCGTAAGGAGAGGCTAACAGAAAACAATCAAGCGAAGGCTTAAGAGTTAGGAGCAGTTGGGATGATACTGCCAGAGCTAGTAGCATTTTGGTGAACACCAATGCGACCACGGCTGATCAGGTCAAAGGTGCATTCAACGAGGTTATCAGCAGGATAGCTTTCGTTGTAGTTCATCACAGTGGCAACATAAGCCACACGGTCGTAGTAGTAAGTGCTGCCACTCACGCCAAGCTGCTTGTTGATCTCAACGTACACTTCTTGGTTTTTGTCGTAGCGAATGGCGCTAATCACCTGGAAAGCTTCATCAAAGCTATCAGGAATAAATACCGTGCCGTCTACGTCCTTCTGAAAATAAGAAGTGATGGAAGCAGTGGCCTGACTGGTGACGATCACGCTATCAGCAAAGCCACCGCCGCCAAGCAGGTAGAATTCAGTGTTGCCGTCGTTGAAAGCAACAGAAGCCGTCGTGGCTGCTTGCAGCGTGTAAAGAGTGGGAGCGCCGCTAACAGTGAACGTAGCGCCGGATTGAGTGATAACTGGACGGCCAGTGCCGCTGATAGAACCAACACGTACAATTACGTCTTGGCTCTTAACCAGTTCTGTGGGGTGGTAGAGCATGAGATTGCCTCAGCAATGGGAAAGAGAAAGTGGTTAAGCGTCAAACGTTTTGTACGCTTCCTTTACCAACCAGTCTAAAGATGCCTCTGATTGGTGCGCCTAGGAACTGCCAATAATGTTCAGCAATTTGTTCGTTCGGCAATAGCTCAAACCGTCCTTCCCTTCCATTGATGGTGGCAGCAGCGGAGCTGCCAGGAGTGACACCAGAGAGGGCTAGAGGCCCCGTCAAGCGTCCTTCCATGTACACAGCCGTATTATCAGCACCAAGCAAATAATCGTACTGTGGATTACGCTTCTGCTTCAATGTGGCATAGTATGTCACGCCAGTAGAAGTGGGAACGTAATTGCCAGTGCCTGATTCAACGACATAACCAGAAGCCACTGACCACACAAGAGTGGCATTAGCTAAAGGTAAGAGGACGTTCGTCATGCAACAAAACCAATGGAGAAAGAACCAGCGACGGTTTCAAGCATTCGTTTGAACTCTTGGCCATATTGTGTGGCCTCAAGCCCCTTGCCATATACCTTGCCTTCTGTGGCACCAATTTGGATGCCCATTTGTGCAAGTTGAATGGCAATGATATGTGCAGCGAGATGTTTTACGGCGCGATCAGTTTGATCTCCAAAAACATCAGCACTAGCATCCGCTGTAGCTTCAGAAAGAGCCCCGTTTACAATTCCCGATGGATGGGGCGTAAATTCAGGGAAACGATCAAGAAACGTTGCATAGGTAACAGTCATGGTCAAGCCCTTCCTGCCTTAATTGCTTCTTGACGCTTGGCAATAGCATTGCGAACCCTCACTCGCCCTTCAACTTTTTTCCATGACGCCAGTTGATCTAGGTCATGAATTAGTTCAATGGTCCGAGAGGCTTCAATGATGGGGAGATTTGAAAGAGTTTGAACGTCATGTGGAATGGTTTCCACAGTCGGCTGTTCCCTCACTTCTTCAATGGCGCCAATGGTCATCATCCGTTTAACGGTTGAATTGTCACGAGCCTTTTTCCATTGATCTTCTGGCACTCCCTGGTTTAACCCAGGCACCAGTTGAATCATCCCTCCATCAGTGATGATGCCGAAGCCACCTTCACGAGGCGGATTTTCAAGCTCAGGGCGGTAAGCAATTAACATTTTATGTTCAATTAGAACTGATGATTAGCTTAACGCCCATTGCCTGACTAAGCTCAAGACGAGGCTTGAACGTAGATGACGCTCTTGGGGTAGTACAGAGCCACACCACCCACGCGAGCGTGAGCAGGGACAATGAACTCAAGACCGCGCTGCTGGGGCGGGAAAAGCTCCAGCGGTTGGGGGATGTGCAGTTGCACTTTCTCGGGGTCACGCTTGTACACCACCATGCGGTTGGTGTTCAGAACGCTATTGCTAGCATCCAGTTGGTTGATAGGCTCAACGTTACGGATGTAGGGATTCGTCCTAAGGAAATACTCAAGCACGGTCACGTCCGAAGAATCGGAGTTGCGGGTGGTGCTGATCTTGTTGTAGTCCTCGTAGGCCAGCAGGATGGTGTCGGGCTGCTCCTTCATGTTGGAGGCGTTGATGATGGCGCTAACGCCATAGTTCAACAGTTCCAGCATTTCCTGAGCGGTGGTGCCGCTGCTGGTGAACCACTTGTCAGCAGCGATCACGTCAACAGTGGAGTTGTTGAAGAAACCAGCAAGTCCAACGGTGGATTCACCGAACATTGCAACGTTTTCAACTTTCTCTTCGTAAGCACGACGAACGGCAGAAGCGCGACGTTGCTCAAGAGCAATGTTTGCCATTTGAGCGGCACGCAGTTCTTGCACGGTGTAGCCAAAGCTACCGCCGAACGAACGAATGTTAATGCTCTTCTCCACTTGGCTGATGTCGGCACGGGGCAGATCATCAGCAGCATCCGCAATCAGCTTGAACTCCCCAGTGGAGTCCATGATGCGGTAGGTGAAGGTTTGTGCGCCAGGACCAGCTTCGCTAGTTACAGGCAGCAGGGTGGGGTACTTGATGTCGGCATAAGCAACTTCAAATACTTGGGGGCGGATGTACTCAAGCTGACGCTCAAGAAACAGGCCCGCGTCGTCCATGCGAAAATCAGACATTAGTAGGACCTCCTATCAAGAATCAGCGGAGAGAGTGAAGCTCGGCCCGTTCAGCTCCAGCACTGCCAGTCCGCTTCCAGTGGTGGAAGTAAGGAAACGAGCATTGGAAAGACGAACGGTCTTGCCCGAAGCAAAAGCATGGCTGAATTGACCAGCCTTGCCAGTGCCACTTGCGCTATAAAGCACACGCACAGGCGATGCGGGAGTAACAGCGCCGGTCACGTAGACGGCCACTGCGCCTTCGTTGGCAACGTTCAGCACTTGATCGACTTTCACGCCAGGACGGCTATCGCCATTCAGAGCGGTTTCATCGACATAGGTGAGCACGTTGACGCCGAGAACGGTGTCAGAAGCGCCAGAAATGGTGGTTGCAGAATTGGCAACAGTGCCTGCAACGTTATAAACTTGTACATCACCAAAAGGCAGGACAACTGCCGTTTCGTTGACGTAGGTGCCAATGGTGTTGTCGCGGATGTCAGAAAGTTGGCCTTCCAGAAGCGCAGCGTGAACGAGAGCATAGCTCTGTTGCACACCGCCAGCGGAAGCGGTCCCTGACGTGGTAAAAGTTACGGCCATGGGTCAGCGCTCCTTAGAGACGGAGAGAGGGGATTTCCAAGCATTCTGCAGCTTGTCCATGTAGGACGAAGGAGCAGACATGGGGGAAGCGATGGAAGCAACAGCTTTGCGCAGTTCTTCGGTGGCGGCGGAGTCGCTACGGGGAGCAGATTCAACCAGGGTGTCGAACATGGCGGTCACGTAATCGTCGGAACGGTCCGACAGATCAGCGTCACCACGCACGGCCTTAATAGAAGCTTCCATGATTTCACGAGCAGAAAGGCCCGCGAAGTCGAAAGCAGAGTCAAGGGAAGTACGGGCTTTGTCAATGAGAGCAATGCGCTCTTCAACAAGGCTGTCCACGTTCACTTGCTTAGCAGCGTCAAGGTCAAGCTTGAGGCTTTCCACTTCTTCGGCAAGGGCATCGGCCCGCCCTTCGGCAGAGTCGCACTTACCTTTCATTTCTTTTTGCATGGCGTCCATTTCTTCCTTCATTTTGGAAGCTTCGGACATCATGCCATCGTACATTTTCTTCATGTCCTCGTAGGACATTTTGGCGTCTTCCCGTTCTTTGGTAATAGCCAGAGCTACGCTCTCGCTCACCTCAAACTCGGCGCCATCAAAGTTGACTTTGGCAGTCATAGATGAGTCCTCTATATGAGAAATTAGAGAAGGATCGGCAGCATCCAGACGATCTAGATGGAGCTTCACTTGCGGGCCAGCGCGGCCCCTGCGCACAACAGCAATGTGATTTCCGTTGATTTCCTTTTGGATGCCATCGTAATTCTCACCACTGTCAGTAACGCCAGGCGTCGCTTCATAATTGACGCGATAACCAGCACTGACCTCCTTCGCATCACCACGCATAATGCGCTCAATGGCATCTTTGTCAGTGATAGTCATGACGGCACGGACAAAGCCGTTGTCATACACCACTTCAGTGCCACTAAAGCCCACTTGATAGTCCTTTGTATTGGCGCTATCTAAGAGAACTGGAGGATGCTCAAGAGTGATTGCTTTGCCCGCAAATGAGGCCAAGCTTTCAGGAGACGCCACCTCCGCTTCGGGACGATATTCACGGCGAATAGAGCCATCTGCATCGGTGTAATGTTGTACACCAGTGCGTGCGATGGTTGCCCAAGCACGAAGATAACCTTCGGGGGTTAGCTCGTACTTGTCAATCGGCGCTACGTCGTAACGAAAGCATGTGTCGCTCATGCCTATACTCTATCAATTAATCATATGCGAGATAGACTTAAATAGGTTATTTCGCCTAAAAATGCAGCACATTCAGCATCGCCGTCTCACCACGCGCCTCAAAGCGCCCATTGTCACCATTCAAGAAAGTAGGCGGATTATCGGAGAAAGAATGAAAGAAGCTCGTTTAAACTCTGGAATGTCACAGGGAAATGTCGCAGAAATGCTTCATTGTGATCAAACTACAATCTCACGAATGGAACGTGGACAAATCTCCCCTGACTGCGCCCAAATTCGTATTCTTAGTTCTATTTTTCAGCTTTCTATTTTGTACCTGCTCGGTTATCCTACGTTTGTGGTTTCCGCAGTAGAAAATTAAACCTCTTCGTCGTCTCGCAAATCTGCAAGCTGGCTTTCAATACCTTCCATGACATAGGCCTTTGCCATTGCTTCCACTTCAAAAGTGAGGAACTTCGTCGGCTCAAAATGCTCGTCAGGTTTTTCGTAATAACTCTTCACAAAAATATGCGTTTCGTCAAGGCGGCCATTTTTGAAATGCTGCTCTTCGACAAGGCGCCAGTGAGAAGTATTGCGATGCTCATTGGCCGAAAGAATGGCCAGAGCCTTCATCACGCCAATGCCTTCTTCTTCTTCTTCAATTACGCGGACGTACTCACTCACTGTTTTGATTGGCGACTTTCCACCATCCTAATGATGCGGTTGGCCCACGCCTTACCCGCGTCTCCTCCCCATAGTTGCCAGGCGATATAGCCAGCGTCATTTTCGCCACCACTTTTATTCTTCTCGTGGCGAGAGAAAAACGCTGCCATACGCTTAATAGTGGCAAAGCTTATGCCGCCGCCGCTAGCAAGATCACCAGCCCTTGCAACACCGCTGCCAATGCCCTGCTTTCCAGCCTCCTGCGTTGTCAGGCCGCCTTTGCCATATTTCTTGCGTAGTTCTAAGCCGCGACGCGCTGCAGCTCTTACAGACGATGGAGGGGCGAACGACTCAGCGTCGCCCCTGCCTACTTTTTTTTATTCTTCCTGACGGTGCCTAAATAAGCTTTACAGCGCCTCTCTCCTAAGCTTTCATCCATCATATCTTCTTCCATTTCCCCTTCTTCTTCCATGCAGCACATAGCATCCACATAGGCATCTACATAAGCATCACTTTTGCCTTCCATTGACATGCCAGCTTCAGACATGGCAATGGCAATCGCCTGTTTGCGACTGACAATTGGCTTGCCATCGCTCCCTTTAAGAGTGCCAGCCTTAAATTCTCGCATCACTTTCGCCAGTTTGGCCTGTTTTTGCTTGTTAGTCATGACTCTTTTTTTCTCAGTCTAGACCTTTACTCCATAGAAATACAAATCGCACGACTGGGGATTAACACTGAATTCATAATCAGTAAAAATAGAGTCAAAATCAACAAAACTAAAATCCTCTGCGGTCAGATTTAAGTAGTAACTCCAGCCTTTGGCGATGGTCAGAGGACTGTCCTGTGGTGTGCTGCGTTCAGTGCCGTGCTCAGGACGGCCAGTGGTAGCACAAGTGAATACCACAAGCCCTCCGCTTTTACAAAGGCGAATCATATTCAAAAAAGTTTCCTTCCAGAAAGGATTGTGCTCAAAGCACTCGCAAGATATGCAGCAATCAAATGGCTTTTTGCTGTCATATTCATGGCCACTAATAACAACATCCACCCCTGGCCCATTCCCTACGTCTACTCCCACATACTCACGAGAAGTAAAAGCATTGCGCACTGTGCCATTGATATTTAAGCTTCCTACTTCTAGGGTCCTTTCCCCCTTGAAGGCAAGAGGGAACTTGGTCTGAAGCAATGTAATGTAGTCCGATTGTTCTTTGTGAGCCATGATTATTTAATAAAGCCGATGGGGGCAGTGCCAATGTTCATCTCGGGGAAAAGCCTATCCCGGTATAAAACCATGCCAGTGATTAAACGCTCTGCAATGAAAGCAATAGCTCTTTTGTCATAGCCTTCAATCTGAAGAAATGCGTTTTTATGCGTTTCCCAAATTGGAGACAAGGCGTTAAGCAGTGTTGTCATGAAAAGCCGATATTCTGCTCGTGGACCACGCGCCATATTGCATCCAATGAACATATTTTGCGCCCAAATCTTGTCAATTTGCTCACGGGAGAACAGCCACTGTCCAGTGTCAGCCAGTGTCCTAGTAATTAATGGTGCATCAAATGCCGAATGCCCACCATAAAATTGCTGCTCAAGACTACAGCCAAATGTTGCAAATTCTGGAACATATAACGTACTTTCGCTGTACCAAGTGCTGCTTGGTTCCACCCAGTTACGCCGATACTGTGCATTACCGATATTTAGCTGCTCGGCATTATTTACTATCCATTGAATGCACGATAATTCGCCAAATTGAGAGTTCAATGGAGAAAGAGATGTTTGCCCTTCGTCGTCAAAAATGTAACCATTTTGTCGCAACTCTTTACGTTCTTCTTCTGTTAGATCACATGCTCCCCCCATGATGGGAATCAATGGGGCGCGGGATGAGTATCGCACCGTCTCGCCAGGAATACACACTGCGTAAATAGCGCAATCAGACGGTTGCATACACTTGCCTCGCAGCCCAAAGTTCGTTGTAATTATTTACGCCCTTGGCTCCCACTCCAGTTAAGTCACCACCGCCTGAAGGCTTGCTCCATGCCATAATCGTACCATCAGGCAAAACAAAGGCACGATTCTTTTGTTCGTACGTAGGCGTCAGTTCTAGATAGTCACCATAGACGAAATTAGCATTGCCGCCATTTGCAGCAAGAGCCGCGCCCAGCAATGTTGGACCAGTGGGACACAATGGAGTGATTCCGTAGTACTGTTCGTGACAGTTGTTGACTATCATTTCAATGGCAGTGGTCAGTGCTATGTTGCCAGGCTTTGAATAAAGAACAGTGGTCGCACACGCCCAAGTGGTGTAGCTAAAGCGTTGAATATCACGGAACGCCAAAAATTCAATGCGTGGTCCCACTTCCACTGGATTCACCACCCTGACAGCAATATCCATATACCACCCTCCAAGCTTATTAAGCAAGCAGAATCTACCAAGATCGGCTTTGTACGAATAGGGCTTTAGACAGTCGTAGGCCCATAGAACTTCCTTCTCATAGTTAGCTTCAATAAAAGCCCGAAGGCTTTCTTTTGTGTAAATTTGATACTCTGCTTCAGGAAACGCTTGACGCACAGTGCCAGTGGCATGTTCTAAGAATGGTGACAACTCTGCACCATTATCAGAAAGAAAGATTTGTGAAATTTGCATGATGATTAAACGATTTTTGCGGGAACTCCAAAGCCTTTAAATGATTCCTTGCCTTGCATGCTGAGCACTTCATCTACGATGCCAAGCATTTTTTTCGTAATAACAGGCCAAGTGAATTGCTTTTCATGAATACGGTCATAGCACCATTCACCAACTTTTTTCAGGGCAGAGCGGTCTTCGTAATAATTATTTAAGATGGCAGCTACGCTTTCAGGATCGGGCAGCAAGCGCTCCAGTCCGTAGTTCCTATCGGTTTCAGAGGCGTTACAGGAAACGCGGGGAATGTCATTGAAAATCTCCTTGAGGCTCGTATGGTCTGGCACCACCTGTGCAACACCAGTCGCCGCATGCTCACTATTAACCAGGCCCCAGCCTTCGCCAATACAAGTGTTGAGGCCAATGTCCACTGCGTTATACACTTTGTTTAACTTTTCAATGGGAAGGCAATTCTGTGTGGAGAAATGTGGGCTCGTAAGAATAAGCTTGCCAGCAGCGTCGTACCCTGCGTCACGAGCCACCCGCTTGAACAGTGGAATAATCTCCCAGCCCATGTCCTTAGCGCCCATATTGAGCCATAGACGGGCATCAGGCTTATCCTTGGCAAACTCAACGAACCCCTTAATGGTCAGGTCAATGCGCTTACGCGGCTGGTTCCTGTTGCCATTGAAGACAATAAACACATCTTCTGGCACGCCAAGTTCCTTTCGGCATTCCAGGAGGTCAATGGGAAAGAATTTAGTGAAATCAGTTCCATGCGGAATGACGTGGATGGGCTTTTCGTAGCCCATCTTGATAAGTTCTTCTTTCCCAAATTCCGTGTAGGTGGCAAGGCCGTCCCACTCGCTTACGGATTCGTTTAATTCTGGGAACAGTCCGTAACTATCAATGGGCGTGTAAACAAAAAATTTAAAACCGATGCTTTCCTTGAATGCCTTCACCGCTTGCCATAAATTAATACCCACCCATAGATCATTTGTCACCCACACAAGGTCTGGTTTGATGGTTTGAACCAGTTCTGCAATGCGATGGGAACCAAACGGGTCGGAGCCGTGTGCCATCGCAGGATAGCTTTTGTATTTAACGGCTTCGTCGTCATGATCACCGTGCCAGTTTGTCGCGAGCACATGCACTTCATGCTCCTTTGCTAGAGCGGGAAGGAGATATTCTGCTACTCGCCCGAAGCCAGTCTGGACAAACGCATCACCTGCGTAGAGAATTTTTGCCACTAGAAAAACGAATCTTGTCTGATGATAGTGGCAAAATTAAACGGGCACCACTGGCGCCTGCTGCCTGAAATACTCAACGCGACATTTGCAACGGGCTCCGCATTCACAGCGCACACCAGGAAGTGGAAGGCTTCCAATGGGGACCATTCCGCGAGAGGCATAGTTAAGGCAATCCTGACAATGCACGGCTTGGTTGTCCAAGATGCGTCGCATCAACGAAAACCCACGTTGTTGTTCGCGCAGTTCCGTACCTTGCCAATAAGATCCACGAACACTTTGAGCGTAAAGGCCGATACGAGCAATAGCCATGGGAGCAGAAACACGCCCATCCAAAAGGTCACGTACAAAGCCCTGAAGATAAGTGTATTCCGAACGAAGCCTCTGACCGATGCGGCCATATTCCGCACTGCCCATCTTACTTCGTCCGCCATAGCCAATAGTCGCTGCTTGAATATGACCCGCTTTAATTGCTTCGCGGACACTATCTTGCCATTGATCAAGCGTAATTGAACCATCGCCTAACATCCTCGTAAAACGCTTGAGTTGCGTTTCTAGTTTATCAATGCGACCATCAATCAGCATGCCTACTGCAGCTTTGCTGAGAAAGCGGCCTTTCTCATTGCGATAACGTCCACTACGTTGGTCATACGACCATTCAGCGTCCATCCTGCTGGACAAAATGACGCTGCTGAAAGAGGATAAGTTATTCAGCATTGTCGGCCTCTAGTAGCTCTTTGAACTGCGCTGGAGCCTCTTCCTTCCATTCTTTCATGGCATTTTCAATGTCCTCGTCTGAGATGAATGCAGCCTCATCAATGCCAGCAAGCATTAGTCCTTCTACTTTCATGGGATCAATGGCATCCACTTTGCTACTAACAAGCTTTGCTGGTCCCTTCCGTTCAGGGTCAGGGTCAGCTTTACGCTTGCGGGCTACGATGGTTTGACGCTCTTCCTTTGACATGGCTTGAGCTTTGGCTTTAGGGAGGCACTTGGGCTTACCTTCCTTTTCACCACGTCCTCCGCATGGCCCCATAATTTCCCCATTGGCACCAATCCTCACCCATTCTTCCTTGAACCATTTGTCAAGGTCGTCGGCGTGGATTTCGCCAGAGTCTCCCTTAAAGGCTCCAGCGGTGGAACCATGCTTTTCTTTGTACATGCGCTTGTACTGCTGCACCACATAGCCACTGGCATAAGCAGACGGCCACACCTTAAACTTTGCCTTTGCTGCGGCCACTGCACGACTATGCAGAGCCTCGTCAGTGAATTTCACATCGCCACGCTCGTGCTCCAAATCGCCCGGCAGATAAAGACCAGCAGAATCTTCCACTTCACGGCTTCCGTCCATGGGAAGCGTGCCATTTTCTTCGTTCAACGGATCGCGTCCGCCAGGAGGCACTTTCATTTGCCCTCCCTGCTGGGGCAGCTCACGAGGGAGCGATGGGTCAAGAGTGAGTTCCATTGACCATTCAGAGCCTCCGTAGCGAGCATCTGCCACTTCCTGCGGATGGAGCACGCCAAGTTGGATGTAGCGCCCATCAACGGCTGCTACACGCGCACGCACGTCAGCCTTTTCGCGCTCGTTTAGTTCAAAGAGATCATTAAACTTAATCCGCCATGACTCAGGCAGCCGCCCATTAGTCGGGCCGTCCTTACTGAGCATGATCATTTTCATTAAATGATGCAGCGGACGCTTGTAGTGAGAAGCTTGATAATCACCAAGGTGCTTCGCAAAATCACGCTCCTCGCTCCGGCCAGTAGAGCCCAGGCCTCCAGGACTCTCACCAAATAAAATAGTATGGGGAATCTGAGAAGCGCCAATAATATCAATGCGAAGCTTTTCTAGGATTTCACCAACGCCACCAAAGTTGCGACTAATAAATTCAAGCTCTTCTTTTTCTGCGTCAATTGCATAACCGCGATAAATGCTTTTGCTCATATCATTGAGCACAAGGCGATCACGCACGTCCTTCTCTTTGCCGGCGGCAAGCATAGAAGAAAGACCGCGAAGTTTATGCACAAAAATATCAAATTCTGTCAGCAAAGTTGCAGCAGAACTAATGCCAGTGGAATAAAAGCGGAAGCTGTCGTACACGCTTTGCAGCGTGCTCATTCCCCACCCATAATTTCTCTGTCGAATGCGATAAGGCAACCATTCGCCGTCAAACCTGAGAATACGGTCTTTATGAATGTTGACCAATTGTGGCTGCCTAATTAGATCGCCAGAAATGATTTGATAATACGTTGCCTTGGAATAATCGTAGAGGCTATCTTCGTTAATCATTGGCGCAATCTGCCAACGATCTAGCACTTCCATGCCTTCAATGGAGCGAATATTTCTATAGTCAACAGGCTGATCAGCAGACCGCCCATCGTCAATGTAAAGAAGAATGACAGCGCCGCCGAAGAGGCGGGCATTCTTGGAAGCCAAGCCGAGATTTTCAAGGATGTATAAGTCTTCAATCACCTGTTCAATGCCCGTCACTTCTTCCGCCGCTGCGCCCTCTCCGCCAAATAACACTTTGAAGCCTTTCCGCGTGGACTGCTCAGCAACGATGTCCACGATGCGCTTGGGAATCCACTCGCTATAAAGGTTTTCAAGCTCTTCTTGGGCGAGAAAAACGATGGGAGTGGAGCCGGTGTATTGGCTCTTATCTCTTCGGGTGCCCATGCCAGTGAGAGCGTTTACGAGCCCGTCCACTCGCAGGCCTTCATTGCCATTGTGACCAAGATCAACTAGCTCTTCCGACATTTTTCAGCATGATGGGTATTGACACCATGCTAACAGTGGCTAAGATGTGCCTGATCTTCTGTTGTTTATGCCCACCCCCATTGAATTTGTCTTCTCTGACGAAGAACGGAAACTAGCGATGGAAGAAGGCCTGAGAAGGCAAGGCGTAAATGAAGCCAAGGGCCTTCGTGGGCGAAATGGTGGGGCTTGGCGCGGCAGTAAGGCTTTGGACATTCATTTACTTGGCGCTGCAGGGGAAATGGCTGTGGCGTCATATCTAGGAATGAAGGAGCATTTGTACAAAGAGACGGAAGCCAGGCGGGGAAGTGATGACTTGCCGGGTATTGATGTTAAAACCAGATCAAAATCGCACTACGATCTAATCGTTCAAAAAAACGAAGATCCTTTTAAGAGGTTTGTCCTCGTTACCATTGAAGACAAAACCACTCTCATTCATGGTTGGTGCCTTGGAAGAGAGGCAATGAAAAAAGAATATTGGGCAGATCCTGCTCGCGGACGCCCTGCGTATTTTGTGCCCAAGGAGGCTCTTTTTTCCATGAATAGCCTAAGGGAAGACTATGCCAAAGCTCAAATGCTCTGACTTTGCCAAGCACGTATTAAATACTCCACTATGGCCAAAGCAAGAGGAAATCCTTGATGAGTATTTCGGGGGCGGGAAAAGCCATGCTTGCTGGGCTCTTGGTAGGCGCTCTGGCAAGACTCTCATGGCTTCTATTGCAGCCGTATATGCCTGCTTCGTTCTAGAAAGCAGCTACAAGCGCAAAGTACGAAAGAACGAGAAATGGTACATCGTTACTATTGCTAACGATCAGCAGCAGGCGAAGATTGCCCTAAACAACATTCGTCAATTAGTGCTAGACAGTCCCCTTGGCACGGAAATCACCAGAGAAACTGCCACTGAAATTGAAATTAGTAATGGCTGCGTGTTCCAGGCCATTCCTGCTTCTGCTCGTGCATCACGGGGTAAGGCAGTAGTGATGTGCGTATTTGACGAGCTGGCCTTCCAGCTTGAAGGCGATGCCAACCGTGGCGCTAAAGCTATTTACGATGCTCTCTCGCCGTCCATTGCTCAATTTGGAGAAAATGGTCGCATATTGGAACTGTCATCTCCTTGGCTGACAGATGGATTGTTTTATGAACATTTTAAAGAGGCTGAAAGCGGAGAATTTCCGTTTATGCAAGCCAAGAACATCCCAACGTGGGAGATCAACCCAAACCTCCCATGGGGCTGTCCATTCTTAGAAGCAGAACAAAAGCGAGACGAAGACAAGTTTTGGACTGAATATGGCGCTCGCTTCAGGGGTAATAAATCAGCATTGCTGGCTTCAGAAGTGGTGGATGCAGCTATTAATAAAGAACGAGGCATGCTCCTCCCAATTCGGGAATTCATGGGCAAGTATGTGCTGGCGCTAGACCCTGCTCGTGGTGGCGTGGGGCGAGACGAATATGTGGCCTGTATTGTGCATTTTGAAAAAGAAACTTTAGTGGTGGATAAGTTTCACCTTTTCATGGCTGATTTTGAGATCAATGGGAAAAAGGAAGTGAGTGTTCAAGCCGTAGAAGATTGGATACGAGAGCACCATAAAATTTATCAATTTGACAGTATTGTGCTTGACCAGTTCAACAGTTCTGCCACCATCCAAAGCCTCAATGCTGACTTCCCCATTAGAGAACTCACTTGGTCAGTAAGCACCAAGATGAAAGCTTTCAGCAAAATGAAAGAACTCTTTAATGCTGGCTTAGTGGACATCTATCCTCATGATCGTGCCATTCGTCAGCTCAAAAACCTCAACGTTCTGTACAGACAAAGTGGACAATGGTCAGTAACTGGTGGTAAAGAAAGTGGTGTGGACGACTTCTGCTTTGCTCTTGCTGCTGCCATTCTTGAAGCTTCCAAGGAAGATGATTTAAATTGGCTGGAAGGACTTATTCGCTGATTGTCATTAGAATTTTCAACAATTGGCATTTTCCTGCTTTCGTGAAAAATGACTTCGTTTGAACTATCTTCTAAAGAAGCCTCTTATCTCATTGCTCTTCTAGAGGCAGATAGACAAACAGCTTTGCAGTTATTAGCGGCTGACCATTTTTACCAGCCATCGTTGCTGCCACGGTTGAAAAAGTTTCAACGCTTGCTGAAGCATCAGCGAACAATGAAAGAAGAAGATGGCGTAGACTGAGCTTTCCTGCTTGCTTCCCATGGCTCTCTCTAAGGCGGCTGAAGAAGCGTTCCATTCAGCGATTGAAGCGGCGTATGCCATGCAGGAGCCAAGCTCCTCAGAAGAGGACAGGCGGCTTGCCGGGAAAGCCTATGTGCTCTTCATGGAAGAATACTATGCACTGAGCAAGGAGCACAATAGTGAGCAATGGTGGGAAGCTGAATGCAGGGCTGATGCAAGCTTGGCCAGGTGCCGTATATACGATGTATAGCCATGGTTGGCTTGTTGTTCATCCTCCATGGGCAAACAAAGGAAATAGTGGTGCCCCTCCATGAAGCACGGCGCGTACATAAGCAACTTTGCCTAGAGGGAGCTGTTGTATTCTGGAGCTGGCGCTGCTAAACTTTGAAAGCTTCCTGCAGGAGCCCATTGGCCAATGGTTGCCAGTATCCTCGTCAATGCTGGCTTTTAACGGGGGTTCCGTCGTTGTTCTGGACTCTCGCTCAGAGGTGAGTTGAAGCACCTCTACAAATCAAGGCAGAGCACTGGCCGCACCAGTTGATCGTCTATTGCGACGAAACTCTGCCCCATTTGCCCCTGTAGCCCAATAGGCAGTAGGCAACGGATTTAAGCTCCGTACAGTGTCAGTTCGACTCTGACCAGGGGTATCCGCTATTTCCAGGCGCTCTTGTCAATTTGACAGGGGCGATATTTTTGTCCTCGATATTGAAGCCACATTGCTGGACGATGCACCCATCGCCACCATTGTGAAAAAGCTTCATGCTCTGCCTCTAAAGAATAGGGGACGCCGCGATACACAAGTGTAGTCATTGATACAAAATTATTTTTCTTAATGCTATGCCTGCCCCGTTTCTCAATTATTCGCCTGCGGATACACTAATTATTAAGAAAAGATTATTTTTCTTTGCGGTGAATGTAAGTTTTTAATTCATGCAAATAGTTGCGGATCATTGCAGCTTTCTCCAAATGCCAGGGGTCGCGATGGAGAAAATATAAGCGCATGTGTTCATCAACTGCTTTTAGCAATTGATGAATCACTGGATTCCATGGCTCTCTAATGGGCGTGTTGAACGTCCGCCTGCGCTCGTCCATTAGAACGGAAATAATCAATGACCATTTCCAATGGTACTGGAGAAAAATTATTTCTTTCTACACAGGCATTAAAATACCTTCCATCTGCCTGTCCATCTTTTATCGCTAAATGACAGTGCAAATGGCCATGCACATTGCCACGATAGTGTCCTTGCAAATTATCGGGATGCACTGGAATGTGCGTGAAAACTATGCCACCAGGCATTAGCGATCCTGGCTGATGGAAATGAGCACCACGAATGTCTTCAAAATGTTCAGCATAGTCTTTGAGCTTAAACGTGTCGTGATTGCCTCTAATGAGAATTTTTCTGCCATTGCATTTGGCTAAGTTGGCTAAGCTTCTGCGAGGGATGGCTACATCTCCTAAGTGATACACAGTGTCTTTTTGACGCACCACTGCGTTCCATCGTTCCACCATAATTTCGTCCATCTCTTCAACAGAATTAAAAGGACGCAATGGGGAACCATCGGGCTGAATAAAAGACAAGCTTTTGGCGTGTCCCCAGTGGGTGTCTCCAATGACGAAGGCGCTCATAAGAAAGGGAGCTTGCGCCCCCTAGTTTATCATTCCCGCCCGTAAGAAGGCAGATCGTAGTTAGGGCTTTCAAAAAACGCCACTTGCCTGCTGCTGCGCGTGGCAGCCATCTCAGGAGCCTTGCCCGTAAAGAACAACGACTCCGACTGTCGCAGCCAGAAATCCTTGTTCAGCCATTGCACAGTGCTTCGGCCAAGCTTTTCAAACAACCATGCGGCAGTAGCTGCCCGAAGCTTATTCAGGCTATGCGAATCCTCTTCACCCAGTTCCTTGGCAACCATGCCATGAATGGCCGTATGCACGCGCTCATCGCGACTAATATCCGCCGAAACCGTCCGCATGCCCATGTCGCCATTTTGCCGAAAGAACGGCAATGCCACAAAGAAAATACTCCGCTCCAAAATGGAAGCTTTATGAATGGGGTGAGCAGGATGCTCCATCCATGCCTTTAAAATGCTCATCACTTCCTTCTCAGCCTTTGCATTAGTGCCATGAGCCATGGCAATGTAATTCAAAGCCTGGTCATGGCGCTCCTCATCTTCCTGATTGGAACGCAATGCCTCAATCACACCAAGAGTGGAAGGCAGTTCACGAGCCATGCCTTGCTCCAAAAGCTCCTTTACGGGCATTTCTAAATGCCGCAGCGCCAAAGCTTTAAAAATGGTTTCTTCTGAACCTTCAGCAACATTTCCTTTTCCCACAGGCACGGCCTGCCAAGGACGCTTTTTAGCAATGGTGGACAAATAGGGCGAGTTCTCAACAGTGGCAATCATTCTTAATAAAGCGGAGGAAAAGAAAGGGCCGACAGGCGGCCCTCAATAAAGAATCAATGGGAAAGAAACTATTCAGCACAACTGGAGCAAAAGCCAGCAGTCATGTCGCAAGCGACAGCATCCCCCTTAACCTCGTTGTCATCGAGGCCAAACATGCTCTTGAAATCGTCATCTAGCGCTGCAAAAGCATCGTCTTTTCGTTGGGTGTCAGGCAACACTTGCAACGAATAGTAAAGACTAGTCTGAGGAGAATCAAGCCAATCTTTCAGGAACTGGCGGTCATAAACGACTACATCGCTCCAACTATTAAAACTATAGCCATGGAAAAGACCCGTTTGCTGATAGAGAGCCACAATGCCATTTGCCACACGGAAATAGTTGTCCCAACCAACGGTTTCAGCGATTTCTACTTCCCCGTAGTCAAAGCTCTCCACTCCAAATGTGCCAGAGTCTCTGTCCACTAAGCGTCCCACTGGAGGGGCAATTTCAGGAGTGGTCGTAAAGCCTTTCTTGTCTAAATAACGATAAGAGCAGGAGGCTGTGGGGGCAATGCAAAAAGCTCGTTTCATGCCATGAGCACGAGCTACTTCTGCTGAATCTTCAATGGCAATATCAAGCAGCCAAACAATATGACCAGCATGCGTGTCATGCCAAATAGTTTGCCAGTCAGAAGCATCATGATTTAAATAGGCTTCTAAAGCTTTCCCGAAATCTTCATACGATACCTCCTCGGCAGCCAAGAAATTAGCTAAGCCAAGCATGCCAAGTCCCACTTGTTTGTCAATGACAGGCGGCAGATATTCATCAGTGTCGCCCACGCCCGTACGAGGATGCAGCTCACAAAGCTGCTTCATGCCCTCCACAAAGGCTTCAGACAAATCAGACAGACCACATGCGCCCATATTCACATGCTGAAGCAGACAAGTGCCACGATGGGGCAAATACACTTCCAAGCAAACATTGGCACGGATGCGCTGGCCTTCATCGTCATAACGAATTTTATTAAGCCAGATGTCGCCAGAACCAATGCCCTTCAGCAAAGCATCAATTAGTTCAGGAGAACTATTGTCCAAAAAACTATTGTCCACATTTAAACAACGCTTCACCCATGGCAGTTCTTGACGAGAAGCATTAATAAATTCAATGGCATCAGGATGGTCATAATCAAGATGCAACACTACAGCCCCATTTTTATATTTTCCACCCCGTCGTAAGATTTCATTTAATGCAGAATAAATTTTACCAAAACTTACGGGACCACTAGCTACAAGTCCTTTGCCATTTTCAGCACTCCTTTCACGCAAAGAAGACAAATGAATAGCGACGCCCGCACCATTGCGCAGGCCATGGCTAACAAACTTCCAAGATGCTTCAATGCCATCTTCTCCCTCCATTGAATCTTCTACGGCAAATACTGTGCAACTCACGGGAAGACGACCATCATCATCTTCCATCCAGCTCTCCACCCTGCCAGTGCGAGCAATTTTTTCGCACCTTGCGCCTTCTTTGAGAATCATGAGACAACAAAGCCTGCTCCAAGCAGGCCGAACGATCAGTGATTAGTTTAGCCTCAATCGCACAGCCCTTCAGGATCATTTCCGCTTTGAGCATCCCTTGCAAACAATAGGGCCTCTTGCTTGCTGCGAAAATAATAGGGCTTCCCTTCATAAGCAATAAAATGCTTGAAACCAGGCCTGCTAGCACATGGCCAAACCTTTATCGCGCCCACCATAAACGGGCAAGGTAGATCATCAAAGCCCATAAAAAAACCTCCTGCTTTTACAGAAGGCTAAGAACAATGGACGAGAAAATGTAGTAACGCTTGTTACTTATTAAGGCATGTATTGATGGAACGCATCGGCCAGTATTTCTCTTGCATCGCTTTCTTCATCAAAGCCCTGTCGTTCAAAGATGGGATTTAACCATTTATAAATGGCGGCAAAAATTGCGTCAGTGCGAGCCATGCTGTCCCCTCCATAGTTCTCCACTTCATACAACACTTGGTCGTAAATATTGGGAGTATTCTCTTTTTCTTCCATTGCAATCAGGTAGCCAAGGGCTGCTGCTCCTGTTTTGCTCGTGGCATGTTCGCACATGGCAAGGCGCTCTTTCAGTTCGTTGAACTGCTCTTGAGAACCAAGGACGTGCTTGGTGACAACCTTGCTAAAGGCATTGAAGGAAGAGTCCATGGGAAGGGGAGAGGCGATCACCAGTCAGGATAGGCAAAACCAGGGGCAGAGTCAAGGGCAGGGTCAATGGAAAAGGAAGCGAGGTCTGCTTGGTAACCATCGTATTTGCCTACAGATGATTTCCAAATGCAATCACGCTCTGGTTGGAGCTTCTCCTTGATCTCCGTAATGCACTTATTGAAATAACGACGGGCTGTGATGTGGACTTTCCACACTTGCGTGACAATCAGCGTGGTTTCTTGAGGGTCGTAGTATTTCATGCCCAAATCATAGCTTTAGCCAGTTTGTTAATTGGCATATTTACCAGCTTTCAGGCTATAACTAGAGTCTCATTTAAATCTCACTCGCGTCTCATGATACTGTGATTTACGATGGGTAAAGGCGATGCACACGCTCAGGATACTTACGCAGCAGCTAAGCATCCTCCGCGAGCCGCTCGCTCAGGAGCCCCAAGCGTTCCGGCCAAAGCGGCTCTGCTCCACCACCCTCCTCTGCTTACTTTCTTCTAGGAAGCCTTTGCAAGGAGCCCTACGAGCAGAGCCTCAAGCGCCTACGAAGCCAAGGGCTCCTTCCTAACCAACCACCATTCAATAATCTTCTTCGCGAGAGCACTAGAAGCTGCTATAACTATGCTCGCACACGCCCAAGCAATCAAAAAGAAATAAATCAATAGGAAAGACAAAAGAAAAGGCCGCTTGAACAACGCTCCTTAAGGGAGCTACCATCTCGTAGCGGCCTTCCTATGGCAAAGAAAATGACAGACATCGTTTGGTCAGTAAATATTGGCTTAGCCATAGTCCTCCTGGCAGTGGCTTATTGCATTGTTATCATCCTTCGCACACCGTAGTGACCTCACTACAGTTCGTAATTGTGCAATCGTTCGGTCAGTCGCCATTGACTTTACGAGCATGTTCGTAAACTTACGAACATCGTACTAAATTGCTTGTAAATGTTTGTATTGCGAATAAATGGCGATTATTGACAATGCAAATAAAAATGAAAACTCGATGAAAAATTACGTCGCATTTGGAAGGGGTATCCCCGCGCTTTCGCGATCTGGTATCACGCGCTACTGCTCTGTGTCTGTATCGGTTGCTACTGTTTCACAATTTGTAACGTTGGAGCTTGTTGAGAATCGCTTTCAATAGGCTAAT
>Ga0194129_10003388_pt1 | contig 22202 bp, 22 predicted proteins | sample TA2KigCa35mmetaG_FD_150862 | JGI IMG/M metagenome (GOLD analysis project Ga0194129, IMG submission 150862) | Freshwater microbial communities from Lake Tanganyika, Tanzania - TA2015038 Kigoma Deep Cast 35m | ecosystem: Environmental > Aquatic > Freshwater > Lake | place: Tanzania: Lake...
CGCCATCACGTCACCCTTGAAGTCGAGCACGTAGACGCGTCGCTCGCGCGGCGCCCGCTCCTTCGCTGCCTTCGCCCAGGTTTTTCGCTCCTCGCGAGCCGCACGCCGATCGAGCGAGGCCACCCTCAGCGTGCGCGCGGCGGCCTCGAGTCGATCGTTCAATCGCTGCACCTCGAGATGCCCCGCCTCGCGGACCGGACGGCGACCGCGCACCGCAAGAGCGACCACGAGCACGCAGGCCGCGAAGGTGACGAACACGAGCCCGCAGCGCGCGGCGAATCCCAGCGTCTCCCAGAGGATGGTCATGCTGGACGGTTAGCACACGCGAGCTTGCCCTGGCGGCCCGCCTGCACCATGCTCCGCCTCCAATCCGTCATGCTGAGAGCCGTTCGCGCGGTGCCGTGTCGTTGCGCAATCGTCGTCCTCGCGCTCGCGAGCGCCGCCTGCGTCTCGGCATCGTCGGTCGGGACCGCCCCGCCGGGTGATGGCCCACTGGAGCCCCCCGAACTCCGCGCCGACCGAAGCGCGGCGGCGGGTTCGTCGGAGTCCGAGGGCGCGGCAAGCTCGGAGTCCTCCGCGCGGCCGGCAGAAATCGCGACGTGGCAAGAGCCGGCGCTGCCTGACGGGCGCGAGGCCACGAGCGAGGCGCTGCCCGACGCCGAGGCGCGCGTCCGCGGTCGCTCGACCGTCGTCGTCGAGGCCCCTCTCGAGCGGGTCCGCGCCACGGTGCTCGACTTCGACGCCTACGCGGCGTTCATGCCTCACTACCGGACCTCGCATGTCCTGTTACGCACGGCGGAGTCGACGCAGGTCTACATGCAGGTCGCGGCGCTCGGGGGACTCGTGAAGATGGGCGCGAAGGTGACGTTCCCCAGGGCCGCGCGCGACGCGGGCGGCTGGCAGACGTACGAGAGCCACTTCGACGGCGGCTCCGCCCGAGACTTTCGCGCGATCTGGCGGATGCGCGCGAAGGACGACGCGCGCACCCTGCTCTCGCTCGAGGTCTTTCTGTTGCCGAGGTTGCCGCTGCCGACCGGAACGCTGAACGACGAGAACACGAACGGCGCCCGCGAAGGCGTGGAAGCCATGCGGCGGCGCATCGAGGGAATGTGATCGATCTCGTCCAGCTCGAGAAGTCTTACGGCGACCGCGTCCTCTTCGACGATGTCAGCCTGAAGCTCACGCCCGGCTCGCGCTACGGCCTCGTCGGCGCCAACGGCTCGGGCAAAAGCACGCTCCTCGCGATCCTCTCGGGCCAGGACAGTCCGACCTCCGGCGAGGTGATCATCCCAGGTCACGTGCGCGTCGGGCTCCTCGAGCAGGACCGGTTCCTCTCGGACTCGCAGCGCATCATCGACGTCGCGATGATGGGTGACCGCGAGGTCTGGGCCGCGCTCCACGAGCAGGAGCGGCTCGTCGCCGAAGCGAGCGAAGGCGGCAGCGACGACGATTTTTCCCGCACGCTCGCCGAGCTCGAGGAGCGCATCCGAGCGCACGACGGCTACACGCTCCGCTCGCGCTCGGGTGCCGTGCTCGAAGGTCTCGGCATCCCCGCGGCGCAGCACGAGAACGCGCTCTCGACCCTCTCCGGAGGCTTCAAGCTGCGTGTGCTGCTGGCGCAGACGCTCGTCGGTCGTCCGGATCTGTTGCTCCTCGACGAGCCGACGAACCACCTCGACATCCTCACGATCCGCTGGCTCGAAAAATTCCTCGCGGCGTTTCAGGGATGCGCCGTCGTGATCTCCCACGACCATCGCTTCCTCGACAACGTCGCGACGCACATCCTCGACGTCGACTACGAGACGGTGACGCTCTATCACGGGAACTACCGCCGCTTCGCCGAAGAGAAGGTCGCAATCTTCGAGCGGATGGAGGCCGAGGCCGAGCGTCAGCAGAGCATCATCGACGAGAAGCGCGCGTTCATCGAGCGCTTCCGCTCGAAGGCGACGAAGGCCCGCCAGGCCCAGAGCCGCGCCAAGCAGGTCGAGAAGCTCGAGAAAGAGCTCACGGCACCTCCGCAGTCCTCGCGCCGGGCACCGCATTTCCGGTTCGAGCAGCGGAGAAACAGCGGCCAGGAAGTCCTCGCGGTGAAGGGCCTCGCCAAATCCTACGGGGACAAGCGTGTCCTCGGCGGCGTCTCACTCTCGATCCGTCGCGGCGAGCGCATCGCGGTGATCGGCGCGAACGGCCTCGGCAAATCGACGTTGCTCAAGATCGCGACCGGTCGCCTCGCGCCCGATACGGGTGAGGCCACGTGGGGCTACGAGGCTCACGTCGGCTACTTCGCGCAGGACCACGCGGATCTCTTCGACGATCCGCGAACGAGCGTGCTCGATTTCCTCTGGCGCACCTGCACCCAGGAGACGACCAGCTTCGTGCGGGGGCAGCTCGGGCGGATGCTCTTCTCGGGCGACGACGTCGACAAGCCGATCGCGACCCTCTCCGGTGGCGAGGCCGCTCGGTTGATTTTCGCCAAGATCACGGTGGAGCAGCCGAACGTGCTCGTGCTCGACGAGCCGACGAACCACCTCGACCTGGAGTCGATCCAGGCCCTCGTCGAGGCGCTCGAGAGCTACCCGGGCACCCTGCTCTTCGTGTCGCACGACCGCTGGTTCGTCTCGCGACTCGCGACTCGAATCATCGAGCTGACGGCCGATGGTCTCCAGGATTTCTCGGGCACCTACGACGAGTACCTCGCGCATCGAAACGACGATCACCTCGACGCGGACGCCGCCCTCGCTCGTGCCAGAAAACAACGCGCGGACGAGCGCGGCGAGAGGGCCGCCCCCCAGGGAAACGACTGGCAGGAGCACAAGCGACGCCGGAGCGAGCACCAGAAGCTCCTCGGGCGCAGGGACAAGGTGACCGCCGCGATCGAGCGCGCGGAGCAACGGCTCGGCGAGATCCGTGACGGCTACTGCTCGCCCGGATTCTTCGAGAACACGCCCGCGGGACGCGTGAGCGAGCTGCAGGCCGAGGAGACACGCCTCGGCTCGGAGCTCGACACGATGCTCCCCGAGTGGGAGCAGGTCGAGGAAGAGCTCGCCGGCTACGCGGACCTCACGACGACGGGCGCGAAATGAGCGGCGCGCCAGGCGGGCTCGGGGATCGCGCCTTCGAGGCCGAGGGCGGTGGCGCCTACGCTCGAGTTCCGCTCGGCCTCCTCGTGGCGGGCTCGCTGGTCCTCGGCGCGAGCGGGTTCGCGCCGCCTGCCGGGCGCTTGAACTGGTTTCTCGAGGTGCTGCCGGTCCTGCTCGGGATCGGCGCGTTCGTCACGACCTACCGACGCTTCCCGTTCTCACACCTCGTGTACGTCGGCGCGTTCCTGCACCTGCTCATCCTCGTCTACGGCGGCTACTACACCTACGCGCTCACGCCGCTCGGCAACTGGGCAAAGGACGCGTTTCACCTCGCGCGCAACCATTACGACCGGGTCGGACACGTGGCGCTCGGCTTCTTTCCGGTCCTCATCCTCCGCGAGATCTACCTGCGCCGTACGGCGCTCGAGCAAGGCGGCTGGTTCACCTTCGCGATGCTGGGAATCGTGCTCGGGATCGCGGCCTTCTGGGAGCTCATCGAGTGGTGGACGACCCTGCTCGTGGCGGGTGACGTCGGTCAAGCCTACCTCGGCACGCAGGGCGATCCTTGGGACGCGCACTGGGACATGTTCCTCGCGCTCATCGGCGCGGCCGTGTCGCTCCGGTTGCTCTCGCGGGCACACGACCGGTCGATCGCGCGCATCCCACGCCGCGCGGCGTGACCGAGCACGCCGAAGACGGTCGGATGGGGATCGCTCAGACGGCGGAGCGCGTCCGCTCGTAGCGATGCGCCGCCGTCCGGGGGATGCCGGCACCGGGCTGGGCCTCGGCCCGCGCGTCGGCGTCCTCGCGCCGCGGCACCGCTCGTCGTGCGGCGAGCTCGGGGAAGGTTGCATCGACGGCCTCGTCGCGGGTTCGAAGCCACGCGAAGACATCCGCGTGGAGACGGAAGACCTCGTCGAGGAGCTTCGCATCGGCGTCGAGGATCCGCTGGGCGAGCGCGGCCTCCGATTCACCCCACGGCTCGCCCGCATCGCGCGCCTCGCCGGCCGCGTCGAGGAGCGGGGCACGCTTCGACACCATGGCGTCGAGGTCCTCGATGGTCGGCGCGGCGGCGAGCAGCGACTCGGTCAGCGCGAGGGCTTCCCCCAGGTTTCGAGCGATCGAGGGACGAGCGTCGGACGCCATGACGAGGTGGCTCCGGATCATCGTGGCCGGGAAGCTTCGAGCTTGGCTTCACCGGAGTGGACCTGACGCACGGCCTCACGGAAGGCGTCGCGCAGCGGATCGAGGATCCGGATCACGTCGCGGACCATCTCCACATCCTGGCTGATGTTGGCCTGCACGAGGTGGCCCATGCAGAACCCGTAGACTCCCTCGAGGTTTTTGCAGAGCTCGGGGTAGTACTCCGGGCGCAGCGAGGACTGAAACTCACCGAGGATCGCGTACGCGCGGTCGATGCGCTCGCTCGCCTTCACCCGGTCGCCGGACTCGAACGCGCTGACGGCCTCGCCGAGAAATCGGAACGCGCCGTCGTAGAGCATCATGAGCAGCTCTCCGGGTGTGCTGGTCTTGACCTGGACGGACTTGTATCGATTGACGCCAGTGTTGAACATCGCGGTGCTTGCGGTTGGGAGGGGTGCCGAGAGGGTCGAGGGAGGGAAGAGCGAGGAGCCGGAGCGATGGGGCGACGCGCCGGTCACCGGTTGTTGTTGTTCGTCATGGCGGTGAAGCCGGAGAGCCCACGGCTTTGAAACTGGATCTTGCTGACCGTGTCCTCGAGCATCGTGAACCTCTTGCGAAGGTTCAACTCGTAGGCGTCGAGGCGTCGCTGCAAGGAGTCGTTGTCGGAATCGAGCCGCTCGAGCTCGCGCTCGAACTGATTGATGCGCAGCGGGAGGATGCCATCCTTTGCCTTCGTGATGCGCGTCACGGCGTCGGCGACGAGTTCCATCACACCCTTCTGATTGGCGGCGTCGTCCCCGGTGAAGACCTTCGCGGCGGCCACCGGATCCGCCTCGAGCGCGGCCTTCAACTTGGTTCGGTCGAGCTTGAGCGAGCCGTCTTGCGAGAGGCTCACGCCGACGGAGGCGAGCTGCCGGTACTTGCCGGAGAGCCCCGGGACCGCGCTCGAGACGGTCTTCGCAAGCAGGTCGAGCGAGCTGCGGACCGCCGAGTCCCCCGAGAGCGCCGAGTTCGCGGCCTTGATCGAGCCCCAGCCGGAGGCGAGATGCCCCGCGGAGATCGCACTGTTGTAAGCGTCGACGAACGCTTGGATCTTGTTGGCCTGGCCGTCGGCATCGGCGGCCACGGTGACCGTCACCGGAGTCGTGCTCACGGTTTTGGCCGTGATGGTCACGCCATCGATGACGTCGCTGAACTTGTTGGTCGAGCGGTCGACCGTAAACTGATCATCGACGACGATGCGGGCGTTCGTCGCGGCCTGGTACTCCGACATTCCGAGCGCGACGGTGCCGGTCTGGGTGAAGGTGACCGCGTTCGCGGTGCCTGCGTTCTTGCCCGTGATGACGAGGTACGCCTCGGAGCCGGTCTTGACGACGGACGCATTCACGGCCGCGTCGCTCGCGTTGATCTTCACGGCGATGTCGGCGAGCGAGTCGGCGGTGTCGACGTCGATCGTGGTCTCGGTGGTACCGACCGTGATTTTGAAGTCACCGTCCTGACCGAGGTCGGTCGTCGCGTCGGCGGCCGAGGCCGACTTCGCGCGCGTCTCCCGGGCGACGGCCTTCACCTCGACCTTGTAGCTGCCCGGCTGACCGACGCCGTTGGCCGAGGCGATCGCGACATCGCTGTCGCTCGAGTTCAGGGTGTAGGTCGCGAACTCCGCGCTCGTATCGAGAGCCTGCGCGGCCGTCTTCACGGCGTTCAGGGTGTTGAGCAACGACGACAGCGTCCCCTTCGCCGAGGTGACGGTCTGCTGCCGCGCGAGGTTCCGCTTAAGCGGCAGCGCCTCGACCTTCATCAGGCCGTCGATGATGGCGTTGGTGTCGAGGCCCGAGGCCAGCCCACCAAAGGTGATCGTCGATTCTGCCATCGTCAGCCGCTTCCTCTTCGAAGCTCCCCCGATCGACGCGCGTTGACCCCGCGTGTCCTTGGAAGCCCCTCGCGCTTTGCGTCGTGCGAAAGCGACGAGGGCTCATCGGCACAGAACGGCCGGGAGGTGCGATCCCTTGAGGAGCTTCGCGTCATCCGCGGGTCTCCTCGTCGGTCGAGCCGCTCGGGCCTTCGCTCGGCGCACCGATCCGCGCACCGAGGGAGTTCATCGCATCGACGACCCGCGCGACCTCGAGCGACGTCGGAAGGTCGGCCCCTGCGATGCCGTCGAGCCTCATCCCCTCATTCATCAGCTCGCGTCCGTAGAGGTAGTGCCCGCCGCCGAGGGCAGCGATATTCGGTGCCGCCGGCGCACGCACCGTCGACCGCACTGCGACCTCGTGGAGCGGCGCGGGCGCTCGGAGGGGGAGGCCCTGCGGCGCGGCGACGTGACCGCGATGGCCATTCTGCTCGTGAACATGCGCTTGCATCGCGCGCGTGTAGTCGGCGACGTCCGCGGTGTAGTAGCCCGATCGCTTCAGCGCGGTGGAGAATCCGGCGACGTCACCCCGCTGAGCCTCGTCGACCGCGCTCGAGTAGCGCCCCTCGAGGAGCTTCAGGTAGTCCATCGCGCCCTCGGCGGCGCTTCGATAGGCTCGAAAGCCATCGACGATCTTCGTGGATTCGCCCTCGAGCACCTCGGTCGTTCCGTAGCGGGCCGTGAGCCCGGTCGGGCCCGCCCCCTTGATGCCGCCGAAGTTGAAGTTGAACATCCGCTCCCCGCGCGCAGTCTCGTGCGCGACGTGGGCCGAGAGGATGTCGAGCATGCGAGGCGGCATGGGGCGGCCGTGCATGCGGCGATGGGCCTCCGACAGCGCCCCGCGGATCGCCCCCGAGCTCATCGGCGTGCGGCGGGACGCCACGACGGTGGCGCCTTCGGTCGTGAACGCCCCCTCGCGCGCCACCGGCTGCGACGACGGCTCGGCGCCCAGACCGTGAATCCTCGGCGGCGCAACCGGCGCGACGTGAACGGGGGCGATGAAGGTCACCTCGCTGCATTAAGCAAGGTCCGGACCGCTCCCTGAGAGGCGCGGGGGCGCGCCGGTGAGGCCCAACCTGGCCGAGAGCGTCGGCTCATTGACGCTCGCCGCGTCAAGCGCTCGGCGACACGTCGGGATGCTCGCCAGCACGTTGACGCTGCCAGTTTTTTGGATCGGGGGAGTCATCGATGTGACTATGCAAATGCACAGCGTTATGCTCATCCGTTCACTGCCCTCCAAGCCCGTCGGCGAACCACCTACGAGACTCATGATCTCGAACGGTTACGTCACGACGAGGGTCACGACGACGGGCCGAAGCCGGACCCCATGGCGGCCCTCGACGCACCGCCCGACGGGTCGAGTTGGTGACCGGACGGGTGCCGAGTTTCTGGCACTATGTTTGCTTAATTCATGTTCGCTCCAGGTTACGCGGCGCGGTCAGGCGGCCCCACACTCCGCCTCGCCTACCGGTACCTCGAGTGCTTCGGTCAGCGCGTCCGGGTCGAGCGAACCCCGGGTGCTGCCGGTCGGAGCGCGAGGTCACCGGGAAAGCCGCGGCGAATCGACGACGACGACCTGCCCCCGTTGACAGACCCGACCGAAACTCCGTAGCGTTGACACTCTGGGTCTTGATTCGCCTCGGCGAGCCTCCCATCCGAAGAAAGGTTGCGAAACCATGCTGGACCAGGAATCTGAGCTCGACTCCCGCCACCAACGGCTCACTCTGCGTCCCACGTCGCGCGGCAAGATCGTCGGCAAGAGCGCCAAGATTCGAGCCGTGATCGACACCATCGACCGCATCGCGAAGTCGAACTGCAACGTGCTCATCACCGGCGAGAGCGGGACCGGCAAGGAGAGCACCGTCGCGGCCATTCACGATGCGAGCAAGCGCGCCGACAAGCCGCTCGTGACGGTCAACTGCGGAGCCTTGCCCGAAGCGTTGATGGAGAGCGAGCTCTTCGGGCATGCGCGCGGCGCGTTCACCGGGGCTCATGCGACCCGTCAAGGCCGCGTCGCTCAGGCGGAAGGTGGGACGCTGTTCCTCGATGAAATCGGGGAGCTTCCGATGGCGCTCCAGGCAAAGCTCCTTCGGCTCCTGCAGCAGCGCGAGTACACCCCGGTCGGCGACAACCGCACCATCAAGTGCGACATCCGCATCATCGCCGCGACGAACCGCAAGCTCGCCGACGAGGTCGCGCGCGGCACCTTCCGCGAAGACCTCTTCTATCGCCTCAACGTGATCGAGCTCCAGATCCCGGCGCTCCGCGAGCGGCGTGAGGACATCGAGGTGCTGGTCGAGCACTTTTACCGCGAGTCGCTCGCGATGTCGGGCCGCGACGACCTCGAGGGTTTCGACGACGACGCGATCGAGGCGATGCTCGATCACGACTGGCCGGGCAACATCCGCGAGCTCGAGAACGTCATCCAGCGCGCGGTGCTCCTCGCGCCGGGCCCGGTGATCCAGCGCGAGGACATCCCCGCAAACCTTCAGTCGAGCCGCGGTCCCGCGTCCTCGGCGGTGCCGGCGCAGCTCCCGGACGAAGGGATCAACCTGCGCGAGGTCATCGAGGAGTTCGAGTCGTCCCTGGTTCGTCAGGCCCTCGAGCGGACGAAGTGGAACAAGAACCAGGCGGCGAAGCTCCTCGGCATGAACCGCACGACCCTCGTCGAGATGGTGAAGCGCAAGCGCATCGGCTGAACGCCACTGCTGCGGCGCAAACGACGGCGCTCGCTCCCTCGGGACGCGAGCGCTTTCGCGTTTGTGAAGGCTCGTGGGGGCGCGCGGACGAGATGGCGCCTGCGGAGACACCTCAGTGGACGACGAGCTCGTGACGCTCGTCGCCGGTACGCGGCGGACGCGGAGGAGCCTCCGCGAGCACGAGCGAGACGAGGTCACGCAGCCCCCCAAGCTCGAAGGGCCGCATCAGGATCCGCTCGGCGCCGAGTCCGCGCGCGGCTTGCAGGGAGCGCCCCTGAACCGGATCCCCCAGCACCACGATCGGCAGGTGCTCCGTGAGCGGGTGTCGCCGAAGGGCAGAGAGCGTTGCGAGGGCGGACGGCTGCTCGATCTCCAGGAGGACGAGGTCAGGGTCGACGGTCGCCGCGAAGGACACCCAGACCGCGGGCTCCGACAGGGTGCTCGAGAAGAACGAGAGCCAGCTCTCGTGGCCGGCCGCGGAGTGAACCTCGCAGCCGTCCGAGCGGAGGAGCTGGGCGAGCGAGTACCGTCGTACCCGGTCGTCGTCGACGAGGAGCACGCGCGGGCGTCCGTCGGTGCGGCGGGGAACGCTTCTCGGAAAGGGCACCACGGGTCTCACTTGCGTCAAGCCGCTGTACGGTCGCGACCTACTTGCACTTGAGGTGCCGCGAATGGTTGACCTCGACGATCGAACGGATACCCTCTTGGCTCTCCCGCGCCCTGGTCGCCCGGGAGCGGCAGTCGACGCAGGCTTGGATGGCACGCACGCTCGGAGAGCAGTTCTTTCACGTCGCGATGGGACCACTCGCGATGGCCGGGGCGTCGTTCCGTCGCGGCGACGTCAAGCAAGGGCTCGCCGAGCTCTCGGGCGAGAGCCTCGTCGGCTCCGTTCAGCGCGCCGTTGATGCCGTCTCCTCGACTTCGGGCGTGCCTGTCGCCGACATTGAGCGCCTGTTGCCGTCCGCGCCGATGGACGATCTGGTCTCGAAGATCGCGGCTTCGCAGCATGACGCCGTCGAGCAGTGGGAGCTGCACATGGCCCACGCGTCGAGCCTGCTGGAGGCGATCGCCAAGCTCACGGCAGATGGCCGGCCGCCGGAAGCCGGGCTCTGCCTCTCGCGAATCGCCACCAAGATGAAGCTCGAGAAGGCGCTGGCAGCGCCGCTGCGGGACCTCGCCGTTCTCGTCGACGAATGGCAGCAGGTCCTCGAGCAGGTGAAGGGGAGCATCGATCAAGGCAAAGTGCTCGAAGCGGCGAAGCGCCGCCGCGAAAAGAGGCGCCAGATGGTGGCGCTCTGCGGCGTGGTGAGCTTCGTCATCGTCGCGGCCTGCGCGATCACCGTGCTCAAGGCGCGACGTCGCATCGACGACCTGCTCGCGCGGACCAATCCCTGCGAGATCGAGCTGCTTCCACCGGGCGATCTGCGCTTCGCCACGACGGCGCAGGAGAGCGGCGTCGCGGCGCGACGTTCCGCCTGTTCGCGCCAGCGCGAGGAGACGCGTCTCGCAGAGGAACGGACGCGCGCGGAGAAGCAGCGACGCGAAAAGGAAGAAGAAGATCGGCGGGAGCGCGCCGCGATGTGCAAGGCACTCGGCGAGCGCCTCGACAAACCGGGCACCGAGCCTCTCCCCGCTCGCACGCTGACGCTGCTCGGAAAGGACGCGGACTTTTTCTCGCGCCTCGTCCAAGGAAAATTCCAGGGCGCCGACGTCACCCGCGACGTGAGTGCCCTCACCTGCGGCGATGGCCCCGCGAGCGACGCGATCGCCCGCACATTCGCCGGCGCCGTGGTGCGCAACGCGACCACCTGGCTCGACGAGCACGCGCTTTCGCCCTCGGTCCTTGCGATGGCGACCAAGGGGAAGGAAGGCGCGCAGCTCTTCCAGCGCGAGGGATTGCAGCGACCGATCGACAAGCTCGCGTTGAAGTCCCTCGTCCACTCGGAGCCTGAACAGCAGGCGCGAGCGCGACGCGCGTGCGAGCTGTTGCGCGCCCTCGACGTGAGCCAGGGGATTTATTGCGACGCGCTCGGGCCGGGCCGCACGAAGTGACGACCTCGAGGAACGGGCTGACCAGCGCGCTTCAGCGTCGACAGCGTACGCAGCCCTTCTCCGTGGAGTGAGCCGAGCCAGCCCAGCCCCGAGACAGTTCAGCCCCGAGCCAGCCCAGCCCCGGGACAGCCCAGCCCCGGGACAGCCCAGCCCCGAGCCAGCCCAGCCTCGAGACAGTTCAGCCTGCTGCGGTGATCTCGATGCCGACGAGCCGGGCATCGCCGATCGTGAGCTCACGCAACCTGAGCGACGCGCCCGCCCAAGTCGTCCCGGCGCCGTCACGCAAGAGGCGCGCGTAGAGCTCTCCGGCGCGCGTCATCGGGCAGCCGAGCGCCTCGCGCAAGAACGTGACCGAGAGTGCCGTCGCGACGTCCGCGCGCTCGGTGGCTCCGCTCGGCGCGACCACCGTCACCTCGAACACGTCGTCGGGTGTGCGCGCCGCGAGCGCAGGGTTCGTCAACGCGAGCACCATGCCCGCGATTCGCTCGGCGTCGTAACTCACGAGGAGCTCCACGGCCGACCCCCGATACCGCACCGCCCGCACCTTCCCATCGTCGACGTGCCCCGCTCGCTTCAGCTGCCCGCGCTGCACGAGCGTCGAGCGCTCGAGCTCGACCTCCGTCTTCCCGAGCAAACGGTGCGACTCGAGCTCACGCAGGCCACGACGAAGGACGTCGAGGTTCTGGGCGATGCGCGTGTTGGTTCGATCACGGCGCAGGGCCTCTTCGAGCTGCCGAGCCGCCTCGGCGAGCTCCCCCATCGTCGCGAGCGCGTCGGCGAACGTGCACCGGGCGTCGACCGAATCAGGATCGAGCTCGACCGCCCGACGGTGGTGCGCGACGGACGCGGCGGTGTCCTTGCGCGCGTCGCAGAGGAGACCCCGGAGGAACGGCGTGCGCGGGTCGGTGGGGTCAAGGTCGGCGGCAGCGGCGAGGCAAGCCTCAGCCTTCTCGAACAGGCCCTTCTCCAGGAACGCGACCCCGAGCTGGCGGTGAACGCGCGCGTCACCCGGTGCGGCTCGCCGCGCTTGCACGAGCTGGAACGCCGCGGGGTCAGGCTTCCCGAGCCGCGTCAGCGCGTCCGCGTAGAGAAGCCGCGCCTCCACGTCATCGCCGTCGAGCGAGACGGCGCGCCCGAGGGCATCTTCGGCCTCGGGCAAATGACCGATGGCGAGGTACACCGCACCGAGGCGCAGCCAAAGAACATCGTCGGCGGGGTCGTTCGCGAGGCTGCGGCGAAGATCCTCGATCACCCCCGCGCTGTCGCCCTCGGCCAACCGGTCGATCGGGTCACGCTCGGTCGCCGAGACGATCGGCAGGCTCTTGCGAACTTCGCCCATGCGCGGAGGTTTACGAGGCGGTCGCGGGCGACGCAACCTCGGGACATCGGGTCAGTGCGACTCGTGCTCGCGCGTGACGCCCGGGTGAGTCGGGTCGCCGGGTTCGTGGCGCGTGTTCTCGGTCTGGCGTTCGCCGACACGACCGACCATCGAGAGCAGGATCGGACGATCGTAGATGAACTGATCCCGCGAGTCGTAGGCGGCTGGATGCATGCCGGTATCCATCCGAATCGCGTCGCACGGGCAAGCCTCGACACAGAACCCGCAGAAGACGCAGCGCAGCTCGTCGATCACGAAGACGCTCGGATAACGCTCGTAGCCGCGACGCTCGTCGCCATCAGGGTACTCGGCCGCCTCGATGTGGATGCACTGCGCCGGACACGCCGTCGAGCAGCAGAGGCAGGCCACGCATCGGGGCGAGCCGTCTTCACGCGTCGTTAGGCGGTGAAGACCGCGGTAGCGTTCTGGGTAGGGGCGTCGCTCCTCGGGATACTCGATCGTGGTGATGCCGCCCTCGAAATTCTCCAGGACTGGGTCGCGCTTCTGGCCAAGCACACGCTCCTTCGTGTTTTCGAAGAAGTGCTTCATCGTGAGCGCGGTCCCCTTCAGCCACTCGGGCACGTAGGACTGCACCTGGGGCGACCTGCGCGGCCGCGCCACCACCTTCGTTGGGACCGGGGTGCGCGGCGCGGGCTTCGTCCACGTTGCGTTGCTCATCGTCAGGCTCCCATCTCTCCCGGCTTCACGCCGCCGGCTTCGACCGTGTAGCGAGCCGTCGTCGAGACGGCGACCTGCTTCGGGCGACTCGGCTCGAGCAGCAGCGTCACGAGGGCGACCGCCGCGATCAAGCCGCCAAACGCGACGAGGGCCTGGGTGACGTCACCGAGCGTACCGAGCACCTCTTCCACCTTGGGTCCGCCCGCCTGCACCGCGAGGATGATCATGCCCGTGACGAGCACGTTGATGAGCGCCGCCGGGAGCAGCTTCATCCAGCCGAGGCGCATCAGCTGATCGTAGCGGAAGCGCGGCAGGGTCCAGCGGATGAAGACCTGCAGCCAGGTCATCAGGATCGTCTTGCCGAAGAAGGCGCCGACGTGAATCAAGGTGACCGCGAGGTGCGTGAGCTTCAGCTCGTAGAACGTCGTGCTGCCAATGGCGACGCGGATCCCGTCCGGATCGACGAACGGCAAGTGGTAGCCGCCGAAGAACAGCGTCACGAGCAGCGCACTCGAGAAGACGAACTCCGCGTACTCGCCCATGAAGAACAGGCCGAACTTCATGCCCGAGTACTCGAGGAAATAGCCCGCGATGATCTCGCTCTCGCCCTCGGGCTGATCGAACGGTACGCGCTTCGTCTCGGCGACGAGCGCCGTCAGGAAAAGGAAAAAAGCGATCGGCTGGACGAAAATGCCCCAGGCGTTGCGCCCCTGCCAATCGACGATCTCCTGCATGTGGACGGCGCCCACGATCATCAGCATGCCGGTGATGCTGAGACCCATCGCGACCTCGTAGCTCACCATCTGGCTCGTCGCGCGAAGGCCGCCGAGCAGGGCCCACTTGTTGTCGCTGGCCCAGCCGGCGATCGCGGCGCCGATGATGCCGGTTCCCGCAATCGCGAAGACGTACAGGAGACCGACGTTGAGGTCGGCGACCGCAAGGGACAGCGAGACGTGCCCCGGCGGGCATGCGCCGCTGCGATCGAGGACGTTGGCGAGGTGGGAGAGGTCGGCGAACCCGAGGAGTCGATCCCTGTCGACGTCTTGGAAGCACATCGTGCTCCCCATCGGGACGACCGCGAACGTCACGAGCGCCGGGAAAATCGCGAGAAGGGGCGCGAGCGCATAGAGAAGCTTGTCCGCGTTCTTGGGGCGGAGGTCCTCTTTCCAGATGAGCTTCAGCGCGTCCGCGAGGGCGTGCAGCGTCCCCGCGAGACGAATGCCGACCTTGCCATCCGGGATCTTCGCCGACGCATAGAGCGTGCTCGCCAGGATCACGGCGGCCGCGAGCGAACCCGCGATGCCGGTGCCCCACGGCACCTCACCCGGCGCGTTGAGGCTCGCGGGGAGGAGTTGCGCCCCGACCGCGACGAGCAGGTGCGTGACGAGGCCACCGTAGAAGTAGCCGCGCGGCTCGACCGAACCGACGAGCTCATCGAACGCCCCCTCCGCGCCGTGGCGACGGACGTTCGCCGAAAGAACGAGAAGGCTGAACCAGCCGACGAGCACGGCAAGCTCGAGTCCCTGGGTCATGCGCGGCACCTCGAGGCCGGGAGCCGAGCGCCACATCGGCACCGCGACGAGCCCGGCGACGAGAACCGCCGGCAGCGTCAGGAGCAGCCGCACGATCGCGGCGGGGACGAACACGACGGCGCGATTGGGGCCAACGCGATCCTGGAGCATCGCGCTCTGACGGCGGTCGAGCCACACGCTGATCGCCGCCATGTTGAGAAGGAACAAGACGACGACGAGCGCCTTGGCAAACGACAGCGCGAGCGTTGCCCAGGTCATGGCTGCACCTCCATCGAAGCCGCGGGCTCGGCCGCATCGGGCGCGGAGAAGACGGGCGCGGGAGCGGGGAAGAGCAGCGCCTCGAGGTCGGCTCGTTTCTTCCAGTGGACCTCGACCCCGAGCTTCTTGGCGAGCGCAGCGACGAGCTGCCAGCCGGCATGCGCATCGCCGATGGGCACGAGGACCTTGTCGGCTTGCTGAGCCATGCCCTTCGCGTTGACGTAGGTCCCGGCCGCTTCGGCCCAAGAGGCGGCGGGCAACGCGATGTGTGCGGCCTGCGGGAGCGGGCCCTCGTGGCTCGCGATCGCCACGAACCCCTTCAGCCGCATCAGCTTTTCTTTCACGGCCGTCGCGTCGCAGTCGACCTCCGCGCCGAGGCTGATGACGTAGTCGTAGCGTCCATCCGCGAGCGCCTCGACGAGCGCGCGCATGGGCTTCGGTGACGCGAACCCGAGCCTCGAGGCGACGAGCTCGACGCCCGCCGCGTTCGGGTTGCGATCGGCCACCATCAAAATGCCATCGGCCTCGCCGTCCGCGCGGCGCGCGACGTAGAGATCCTTGGCGCCGAACTTCGTCGCGGCGAGGTGAGCGAGCGCAACGTTGTCCTCGCACGAATGCTGCGCGGACAGGACGATGGCGACTCGGCCCGGCTCCGCATCGAGGCCGCGAAGCTTCTCCGCGGCTTGGTCGAGCGCCTCAGCGAGCTCGGAATCCTCGCCGCCGACGAGCGCGTTCTCGAGTCGGCCCTCGTGAGCCTCGGGGTACGAGAGCATGCCGACGTCGCACATCCAGTAGCCGTTGACCGACTCGTTGTCGCGGGGTCGATACCGGTAGGGCTTGTTGTCACGCGGATCGAAGTCGAGGTAGGCGTTGCAGCCCGTCGCGCAGCCCTGACAGACGGAGCGCGCCGAGCGCAAGAACCACACGCGAGCCTTGAACCGGAAGTGGTTCGAGGTGAGCGCGCCGACCGGACAGACGTGCTCGGTCATCAGTGAATAGTTGTGGTCGAGCTCACGACCTGGGGCGACGACGATCTCGTTGCGGTTGCCGCGCTGCCGCATGTCGAGGACGGGGTCCTTCGCGACCTCCTTGCTCACGCGGATGCAGCGCGTGCACATGATGCATCGCTCGGCGTCGTAGACGATGGTCTCGCCGAAGACCTCGGCCTTCGGCTTGTGCACCGGCTCATCCATCATCCGCTTCTTCGAGCGGTCGTGCTCGAGCCAGTAATCTTGCAGGTCGCACTCACCCGCCTGGTCGCAGATCGGGCAGTCGACGGGGTGGTTCAAGAGCAAGAGCTCTTGCACCGCCTTGCGCGCCTGCGAGACCTCGTCGCTCGAATCGGAGAGGACGCTCATGCCATCGGCGCAGCTCTGCTGGCACGCGGGGATGAGCTTCGTCTTCTTCGAGGTGACGTAGTCGTTCTTGGCGGCATCCCACTGCAGCACGTCGAGCTGCATTTTCGGGCGGCCGGGTGGCGGCTCGACGTCGACGAGGCACATGCGGCAGTTTGCGGGAGCCGAGAGCCCCGGGTGCCAGCAATAGTGCGGGATGTCGATGCCTGCCTTGTAGGCGGCCTTGATGACGGTATCGCCCTTGTCGAAGGGGACCGTGCGACCATCGATCTTGATCGTTCCGTCAGCCATGACTTCTCAGTGATCGCACTCGCCGCCGATCATGTTGACCGACCCGAAGGTCGGCACGACGTCGGGGATCATTCCGCCGACAATCATCGTTTCGACACCCTGCATCGTCGCGAAACACGGCGGACGGATGCGGATGCGGTAGGGCGTGCCGCTGCCGTCCGACACGATGTAGAAACCGAGCTCGCCATTGCCGGCCTCGGTGTACGAGTAGCATTCGCCGGCCGGGACCTTGATGCCTTCCATCACGATCTTGAAGTGCTGGATGGTCCCTTCGATGGTCGAGTAGACCTCGTCCTTCGGCGGCAGGACGATGCGCGGGTCGTCGAGGTTGATCGGCCCCTCGTCTGCCATCTGCTCGAGGGCCTGCTCGATGATCCGAGCGCTCTGGCGAATCTCTTCCTGACGGCACATGAAGCGGTCGTAGTTGTCGCCGCGGCTACCGACCGGGACGTCGAACTCGTAGCGGTCGTAGGTCAGGTACGGGTGGACCTTGCGCACATCGTAGGGCACGCCGGTCGAGCGGAGCACCACGCCCGTCCAGCCGAGCGCGAGGGCGAGGTCCTTCGACATCACGCCGACGTTCTCGATCCGGTCGAGGAAGATGCGGTTCGCGAGCAGGAGCTTCTCGCCGTCCTCGATCAGCGCGAGCGCCGCAGGCACGGCCGTCCGCACCATTTGCTTGAAGTTCGGCGAGGGCGGCTTCGCCATTCCCCCGACGCGACCGAAGCTGTGCGTGACGCGCGCACCGGTCTCTTCCTCGAAGACGTCCCAGATGAACTCGCGCGCCTTGGTGAACCAGAGGAACGGCGTGAATGCGCCGAGCTCCATCGCCATCGCGCCAGAGCAGACGAGGTGGTCGCAGATGCGGGCCAGCTCACCGAGCACAACGCGGTAATGCTGGCAGCGCTCGGGCACCGTCACGCCGAGCATCTTCTCGACCGCCAGCGCGAACGCCACGTTGTTCAAGAGCGGTGACGCGTAGTTGAGGCGATCGACGTACGGGAAAACCTGGGTCCAGGTGCCGCGCTCGCACATCTTCTCGAACCCGCGGTGCAGGTAGCCGATCTGCACATCGACCTTCTTGATGGTCTCGCCCGAGAGCTCGACGACCATGCGGATGGTGCCGTGCATCGCAGGATGAGCAGGCCCCATGTTGACCTGCATCGGGTCGGTTGGTAGCTCGAGCTCGGTCTCGTCCAGCTCGATGTCCAAAGGTTCCATGTCAGGTCACCTCGTTCACTCGTCGGAGAATCCCAGGGCGTTCACGCGCTCGGCGACGCGGCCATGCGTCTGGCGTCCAAAGGGCATGCCTTCGTGCTCGTCGAAGGGCGGCAGCTTCCCGAGCGCTTCGGCGCGGTACTCGACGAGCGGCTGCGTTCGGTCTGCGGGGTAGTCCTTGCGCAGCGGGTGACCGACGAACTCGGGGTAGAGGAGGATGCGGCGCAGGTCGGGATGACCCACGAAGTCGACGCCGAACATGTCGAAGCATTCGCGCTCGAACCAGTTCGCGCCGGCCCACACCTCGCTCAGCGTGTCGATCTGGGGCGGCTCACCGATCCGCGCCTTGAGGCGAACGCGGTGGAGCTTCTCCACCGAGCGGACGTGCAGCACGATCTCGTAGCGCGGCTCGCGCCGGTCGAGGTAGTCGACCGCGGTCAGGTCGATGAAGTGATTCATCGCGCAGCGCTCGTCATCGCGCAGAAACCGGGCGATCTCCTTCCATCGCGACGCGTCGACCACCGCGGTGTCGTCACCGTGCTGGCTGTGCGTCTCGAGGATCGCCTCGCCGAAGGCTTGCTTCAGCCTGTCGAGGATTCGCTTGCTCATGGCTTGCTCGTTCGAAGGGGGACGAGCGGCGAGCTCTCGGCCAGCTCTTCCGCCACCTGTCGCGGGTCGGTGCGCGGCTTCACGATGCCGGGCGTTCGATCGCCACGCTGGATCTTGTCCTGGAGCAGCAGCAGGCCGTCGATCACCGATTCGGGACGCGGCGGGCAGCCGGGGACGTAAACGTCGACGGGGACGACCTTGTCGATGCCGGCGAGCGTCGTGTAGTTGTCGTAAAAACCGCCGCACGACGCGCACGTCCCGAACGCGAGGACGTACTTCGGATCGGCCATCTGGTCGTACACGGTCTTCAGGATGGGCGCCTGGCGCTGGCTGATCGTGCCGACGACCCAGAGGAGGTCGGCCTGCCGCGGCGAGAAGCGCGGGGCCTCGGCGCCGAACCGAGCCATGTCGAAGCGTGGGCTCGCGAGCGCCATGAACTCCATCGCGCAGCACGCCGTGACGAACGGGTACTGGAAGAGCGAGTACTTCTTCGCCCAGTTCAGGAGGTCATCGAATCGCGTCGTCGCGAAGCCCTGCTGGGATCCCTCGAAAACGTAGTTCTGGGTTTGACTCATTTCTCCCACTCCAGCGCGCCCTTCTTCCAGACGTAGGCGAGCAAAACGAAGACGAGCATGATGAACGAGCCCATCGTCATGAAGCCTGTCCAGCCGAGCGAACGCAGCTGCACGGCCCACGGGTAGATCATGACGGCCTCGATGTCGAAGACCACGAAGAGAAGCGCGGTGAGATAAAACTTCACGCTCGGTCGGATCTTGCCGGCGCCCTCGCCGAGGTGCCCGCACTCGAACGGCTGCTCCTTGGCCGGGTTCGGATTCTTCGGGCCGAGGTAGGTGGTCGCGACGAACATCCCCCCGGCGACGAGCGCCGCGATGATGAACAGGAGCATGACAGGGACGTAGGGCGCCATGAGCGTGCTGTGGTTTCACACACACAGGTGCCCCTGTCAATTCGCGTGGCCCGCTTCGGGAGGTCGCCGCGACGTGCTTGCGAAGGGGTGCCGTGCGGCGAGGTTCGGCTAGCGTCGGGCGGTCAATTCGCGCCACCGGGCGAGCGGGTCGCCGAGCTCGCCGACGAGCCACCCTTCGACGTCCGCGAGGTCGGCCGCGGTCGCGCCGACGGCGCGAGCCGCCTGCGTCGCGGCGAGGGTCGACACCCGTCCCCCACGCGCCTTGAAGCAGCGGGCGAGGTCGACATGGATCGAGGCAACCTCGTCGCTCCCCGCGGGCGCCAGGATCGTCGCACGTCGTAGCGACGCGATCGCCTCGCCGTGGCGGTTGCCATCCATCAGCATGCGCCCAAACCGCGCGAAGATCCGCGCACCGGCAACGCCCTCTTGCGCGTATTGCACGGCGAGTCGCATCACTTCCTCACCTTGCGCGGTGTCTCCGAGCTTGCCGCACGCCGTCCCGAGCAGCCCGAGACCTTCGGCGATTCGCTGGCGAGCCTGCTCCGGAAGGTTCTGCCCCTCGGGCGTTCGCCAGTAGACCGCGAGCGGCATCGGCCAGCTGCCGAGCAGCTGGATGACGCGATCCCAGCGCCCTTCGGCGGCCGCCTTCTCGGCCTCCGTGACCGTGTTGAGGTCGATCGCGGTCCCGGAATTTCGCTGGGTCCCGCGATCGAGGTCCTCACGAACGCGTTCGAAGAGCGCCTGCCGAAACTCGTCGAGCTCGACGAGCGAGTCCTCGCCGTCGTGCTCGATCCGCAAGGAGGACTCGCTGCCCTCGACCACCAACTCGCGAACGCCGACGCCGTAGAGCGGCGCGATCAACAGCAATCGCGCGCCGATGTGACGCTGGAGACCGTCGAGGTCGTCGGTGCGCTCGGGCACGGGATGCCCCGCGTCGTCGTCGTCCAGCAGCCGCTCCACGACGCGCTGGCGAAACTCGGTCACGTTGACGCGCTCGGGTTCCTCGTCGTCCGGATCGCCCGCCCCGGAGAAGCAAAATTCGACGAGCGAGTTGTCGGTATTGAAGCGATCGATCATCAGCGAGCTGACGCGCGCCTGGGCGATGAGCGAGAACGCGAAGAACCGCTCGCCGAGCACGTCGCACAGCGTCTGGAAGCTCCCGATGCTTTCGCCGAGGCGTTCGAACCAGCCGTCGGTGCGGATGCGGTCGAGGACGATGGTGCGCTTCTTGGTCATCGGGAGGGGGACGGGAACTTACACGTTCTTCGCAAGAGCGGCGCGCAAAAACCTGCGCCAACGACGCGCGCTTCGGCGCCCAGGAGCCCCGCTTCGAAGCCGGCTTTGCTCGCGGCGTTGGACGAGCGTCACGCGCGGCCACAAAACGCGAAACCCCCGCGCGTGAGTCGGGGGCCTCGGTGGACCGAGCCTCGCTCGGTCGACGTCGCAGGCAGCCGCGGCGCTCGGAACGCCGCCCCGCCCCGCGTCACTGGTTGATCAACTCTTCGACTTCCTTGGCGAGTCTCTCGTCCTCGCCGTCGGTGTAACCCGGATGGACGTACTTCACGAAGCCGTCCTTACCGACGATGTAGGTGGTCGGCATCTTCGGCGGGTGGTAGGCGCCCGCGGTCTTCTTCTCCCTGTCCCAGACGATCGGGAAGCTGACCTTGAGTTCCTCGGCGAACTTCTTGATGTCCTCGGCCTTCTTGTCCTCGGGATCATCCTGACTCACCGCGATGACGGCGAGTTTGCCGGCCTGCGTGTCGACCATTTCCTGAAGCTTCGGGAAGGACTTCTTGCAGGGCTCGCAGAAGGTGCCCCAGAAGTCGATGATCGTCACCGTGCCCTTGGCGTCGGCGAGCGACTTCGCGCCATCGCCCGTGACGTACTCGCCGACGACCTCGGGGGCCGCCTTGCCGACCAGCGCCGCGGCTTCGGACTCACCGCCGCCCTCGGGCACCTTGACGTCCGTCTGCCCCGCGGCCGGCGAGCAGGCCATCATCGCCGCGCCGAGCACGAGCGGGCTCACCTGACCGATCACCGAAACTAACCCTCGGAGAACAAGCTTCATCGACATTCGCTCCTTCGAACCGGTACGCTAAACGCTCCAACCCTATGAGGCAACGTTCGAGTCGCACCTCTTCGATCGCGCACGGGACAGACCTCTTCATGGCGCTCGCACGCTCGGAACGCCAGCCGATTCGAGGCGGACGGAGGGTGCTCCTCGCGCTGTGGATTGCGGCGCTCGCGGCGTGCGCGGACGACGTGGTGCGGTTCGGACCGCCGAACAACCTGCAATTTCCCGGCGACGCCGGCGCGGCCGCCTGCCAAGCCCCGGACGGCGCCACCGGCGAGACGTGCCCGGAGTGGGAAACGACCGTGTTCCCGCTGCTCGAGTCCTACGGCTGCACGAACTCCGCGTGCCACAGCGAGGACAAGCCGAGCGGCGGCCTCGCGCTGCACGCGGGCGACGCGACCAAGAGCTACACGGCGCTGCGCGAATTCACGAACGGGGCCGGGCGCCCCTACGTCGCGGACGCAGACGAGGCGGATCCGAACTCCCCTCCCTACATGATCTGCAACATCACCGGTTCGCCGCCGGTCGGACCGCTGATGCCCCCGGGCGGCATGACGCCCGAGGACCTCGTGGTCGTCGGCGACTGGGCGCTGTGCGGCATGAGGCTCAAGGGAGGCACGCCCGTCTCCACCGGCTCAGGCCAGGGCGGTGACGGGTCGGGAGGCAGTCCGTGAGCGGATCCGTTGTGATCCAGCTGGATCGAACGATGTCCACCTTCGTGCCGTCCATCCACCTCGAGGCAACGCCCCACGCGCCGCCGTTTCCGCGGCGATTTGCGGGCTCCTCGAATTCGTTCGCGCTGGCGCGGACCGTGCTAGCGTCGTAGTGAGTCGTCGGACTGGAGAAGCATCATGACCCTCACGACCCTCGGGAAGAAAGCTCGTGGCCTGCTGACGCTGACGCTGCTCGGCCTCGGACTCGTGACGTCGACCGGCTGCGCCACGGTGCAGCCGTACGAACGCGCCAAGCTTGCCCATCCGACGATGTCGGCCGCCGAC
>Ga0194129_10003390_pt1 | contig 22196 bp, 21 predicted proteins | sample TA2KigCa35mmetaG_FD_150862 | JGI IMG/M metagenome (GOLD analysis project Ga0194129, IMG submission 150862) | Freshwater microbial communities from Lake Tanganyika, Tanzania - TA2015038 Kigoma Deep Cast 35m | ecosystem: Environmental > Aquatic > Freshwater > Lake | place: Tanzania: Lake...
TGAGGCCCCCCCCAGTCCTGGGCCACCAGCGTGATCCCCGACAGGGCGGTGGCGTCGAGGAAGGCCTGCATCCAGGCCACGTGGCGCGCGTACGTGTAGTCGGAGCGGGCCGCGCACTTGTCGGACCGCCCGAAACCGACGAGGTCGGGCGCCACGCAGCGCAGACCGGCATCGACGAGCACCGGGATCATGTGCCGGTACAGGAAGCTCCACGAGGGCTCGCCGTGCAGGAGCAGCACGACCGGCGCCCCCGGGTCGCCCTCGTCGAGGAAGTGCATCCGTAGTGAGCCCCCCTCGCCGTCGGGGACCTCGGTGTGGTGCGGGGCGAAGGGGAAGTCGGGGAGGTCGGTGAACCGGTCGTCGGGTGTCCGCAGGATCTCCATGGCGCCTCTCTCGGCGGGGGTCCGGCGGTCCCGCCGGCGGCGGGGTCCACGGCGGGCCGGGTCCGTGGTTAGCCTGCTCGCACCACCCGATGGGCGCCAATCCCCTGCCCGAGCACGTCGCACCGCCCCCGGACCCGGGCGGCGCACCGGCCGACACCCCGCGGCCGGGCCTCCGCGCGCGCTTCTCCGCCGGCCGCGTGGTGCTGCTCGTGGTCACCGCGGTCTCGCTCTACCTCCTCGCCCCGAGCATCGGCGAGGTGTTCTCGGCCTGGGACCGGCTCGGCGACTTCGATCCGCTCGCGCTGCCGGTGGCCCTGGTGCTCGAGGTCGCGAGCTTCGCCTGCGTGTGGTGGCTCACAGCCTTGGCGCTGCGCCGCGACCACTGGGACGCGATCGTCCTCTCACAGCTCGCCGGGAACGCGTTCAACCGGGTCACCCCCGGTGGTGGTGCGACCGGGACGGCGGTGCAGGCCCGCATGCTCGCCGACGCCGGGTTCCCGTACACCACGGCCCTCACCGCCATCACCGTGCAGTCGCTGCTGGTCACCGCGGCGTTGGTCGCGATGCCCGTGCTGGTCGTGCCCGCCGTCCTGACCGGGACGGCCGTCCCCGGGAGCCTGCTCCCGGCGGCGTGGCTCGGTGCCGCGATGTTCGCCGTCGTCGCGGTGGTGGTCGCGCTGTTCCTCGGGACGCGCCGACCGGTCCAGGCAATCGGCGACGGCCTCGAGCGGCTCGTCAACCGGGTCCGGCGCCACCGCTCTCGGGTCACGGGGCTCGGGGGACGCCTCCTCGCGGAGCGCGACGAGATCCGGACCACGATGGGGTCCCGGTGGCCCGAGGCCGTGGCCGCCGCCGTCGGGCGGTGGTTCTTCGAGTACCTCGTCCTGTTGCTCGCGCTCTTCGCCATCGACGCCCGGCCCGATCCTTGGTCGGTCCTGCTCGCGTTCGTCGCGGCGTCGGTGCTCGGCCTGATCCCGATCACACCGGGAGGGCTCGGCTTCGTCGAGGCGGGTCTGGTGGCGACCCTGGCTGCCGCCGGGGTGAAGCCCGAAGCGGCGGTGGCGGCGACGTTGCTCTTCCGCCTGGTGTCGTTCTGGCTGCCGCTGCCGATCGGTGCCGCCGCGGGGTGGTGGTTCCGCCGCCGCTACCCCCGGGCCGACCGGGACCCCGTCCCGACCTGACCCGGCCTCGACCTGGGGTGGCGGGCCAGACCGGGAGGGGCCACAATTCGGGCGTGACGACGACCATCGACCCGGCCGCCATCGACATCTACGACCCCGACGGCTACGTCGCCGCCGCGCCCCACGAGGTGTTCGCCCACCTGCGGCGCGAGCACCCGGTGTGGCGCCAGGAGATGCCCGACGGCACCGCCTACTGGGCGGTGATGCGCCACGCCGACGTGGTCGAGGTGTCGCGCCAGCCCCTGCGGTTCTCGGCCCAGGTCGGTGGCGTCGTGCTCGAGGACATGGCCCCCGAGCAGCTCGAGCAGTCCAAGAACATGCTGCTGATGATGGACCCACCCCGCCACACGCAGCTGCGCAAGGAGGTGGCGCACCTGTTCAAGGCCCGGGCGATCGCAACGCTCGAGGCGGCGATCCGCAAGGTCTGTCGCGAGATCCTCGACCGCGCCGCCGCGCGGGGCGACGTCGAGTTCGTCCACGACGTCGCCGCCTTCCTGCCGTCGCAGGTGTTCGGCGAGATGATGGGGATCCCGGAGGCCGACCGGGCCGACATCAACCGCTGGGCCGAGCAGTCGACCTCGGGCAGCGACCCCGACGTCAACCCCGACGCCGACGCCGGCGGCGAGGCGGGCGGGGGGTCGGTGCAGATGGCGGTCTACGGCTACGAGTACGCGGTCCGGCGGCGGAGCGAGGAGGGCGACGACCTCGGCCTCGCCCTCCTGCGCACCGAGATCGACGGCCAGCCCATGACCGACCTCGAGTTCGCGTACTTCTTCGTGCAGCTCGTGACCGCAGGGAACGACACCACCCGCACGATGCTGTCGTCGGGGCTCCTCGAGCTCCTGCGTCATCCCGACCAGCTGGCCCGGCTCCGGGCCGACCGGTCGCTCATCCCGTCGGCGGTCGAGGAGATCCTGCGCTACGCCAACCCGTTGCACTACTTCCGGCGCACGGCCACCGAGGACACCGAGATCGCCGGGCAGCCCATCGCCGCCGGCGACAAGATCGCGATGATCTACACCTCGGCCAACCGGGACGACGCGGTCTTCGCCGACCCCGACCGCTTCGACATCACCCGGTCGCCCAACCCGCACCTGTCGTTCGGCATCGCCGACCACTTCTGCCTCGGGGTGCACCTCGCCCGGCTCGAGGGGCGGATCTTCTTCGACGAGCTGCTCGACCGGTTCCCCGTGATCGAGCAGACCGGGACGCCGGCCCGGTTCCGCTCCAACCTCAACAATGCGTTGAAGGCCCTGCCGGTCCACCTCGGCACCTGAGCGCCCGTGGCCGACGACCGCACGCCGTGCCCCCTCCCCGGCGTGACCGACGGCGCGCCCACCGCCGACGCCCCGGCAGGGCCGTCCGCCCCGGTGCTCCCGGGGCACGGGGCACTGGACCCGGCCACGGTCGCCGTGACGGCGGGTCGGCCGCCGGTGGCGCCGGATGCGCCGCTGAACGCGCCGGTCGCCTTCGCCTCCACGTACCACGCCGGAGGCCCGGTCGCCTACGCGCGCGACGGCAACCCCACCTGGGCTGCGCTCGAGGAGGTGCTCGGGGCGCTCGAGGGGGGATCGGCCCTCGCCTTCGCCTCCGGCATGGCGGCGATCGCCGCGGTGCTCGACACCCTCCCGCTCGGTGCGCGGGTCGTGCTGCCGGTCGTGGGGTACAGCGGGACCCGGATCCTCGTCCGTGACGCCGGTCCTCCGGGTCGTTGGGATCCGGTCTTCGTCGACGTGACCGACACCGACGCCGTGCTCGCCGCGGCCACCGGTGCCGCACTGGTGTGGCTCGAGTCGCCGACCAATCCGTGCAACGGGGTCGTCGATCTCCCGGCGGTGATTGCGGGGGCCCACGCGCGGGGTGCGTGCGTCGCCGTCGACAACACCTTCGCGACCCCGCTGCTCCAGCAGCCGCTCGCCCTCGGTGCCGACGTGGTCGTGCACAGCGTCACCAAGCTGCTCGCCGGTCATTCCGACGTCGTGCTCGGCGCCACCGTCACGCGCGACGCCGACCGCTGCGACGCGTTCCGTCGCCACCGGTCCGCCTACGGCGCGATCCCGGGCCCGATGGAGACGTTCCTCGCCCTGCGGGGCATCCGGACCCTCGGGGTGCGCCTCGAGCGGGCCCAGGCCACCGCCGGGGTGCTGGCGGCCCGGCTCGCCGAGCATCCGGCCGTGGCCCGGGTGCGGTATCCGGGGCTGCCCGACGACCCGGGGGCCGCGCGCACCCGGGCCCAGGCGGCCGGCCCCGGGACGATGGTCGCGTTCGAGGTCCACGGCGGCGCCGCCGCGGCCGAGGCGACGGCCCGCGCGACCCGGGTGATCGTGCACGCGACCAGCCTGGGCGGGGTGGAGTCGACGATGGAGCGCCGGGCCCGGTGGCCCGAGGACGCCGGGGTCCCGGCGTCGCTGCTGCGCCTCAGCGTCGGGTGCGAGGCGGTCGAGGACCTGTGGGCCGACCTCGAGCGGGCCCTGCGCATCGGGGCCGCGGCCGCGGCGTCGGCCGACCGTGACCTCTAGATTCCCCGGGGCCGGGACCGGCGGGGCCCGGGGTGGAACCGAGGGGGAGCCGTGAGCGCAGCGAGTGACGCGGGGAGCACCGGGGGAACCGACGGCGCGGGGGGGACCGACCGGGTCCTCGGGGGCGTCGGGACCAAGGTGCTGTTCGAGAACGAGTACTGCCGGGTGTGGGAGATGGACCTCGCCCCGGGCGAGGCCGGTGCGGTCCACCGCCACGACCATCCCTACGTCCTGGTGATCCTCGACGGGGACCGCATCGCCGCCGTCCCCGAGCCCGACAGCGCGGTGCACGGCGAGTACCTCGAGGTCGACGTCCGGACGCCGATGGTGGTGGAGATGCCGCCCGGCGGAATCGAGACGGCCAAGAACGTCGGGGAGCGCCGCTACTACGAGCTCCTCATCGAGATCCTGAAGTAGCGGGTCCGATGACCGCCGAGGGATCGCCGCCGGCGCCCCGCGCGCTCGAGGGCCTGCGGGTGCTCGACCTCGCCATCCTGTTCTCGGCACCCCAGATCGCCACCATCCTCGGCGATCTCGGGGCCGACGTCGTCAAGCTCGAGCCGCCCGCCCGCGACGGGCGCGCGGGGGGCGATCCGATGCGGGTGATGGGCGCCCGCCGCGGCGACCGGTCGCTCACCTGGGCGTCGGTGTCGCGCAACAAGCGCACGGTCACCTGCGACCCGGCCACGCCGGAGGGCCGGGCCCTCCTGCACCGGATGGTGGCCGCCGCCGACGTGGTGGTCGAGAACCTCCCGGCCCCGACCCTCGAGCGGTGGGGCGCCACGCCCGACGAGCTCCTGGCCGTGAACCCCGACGTCGTCGTGGTCAGCGTCAGCTGCTACGGCGCCACCGGCCCGTACGCGGGTCGCGACGGCAACGGCTCGCTCGCCGAGGCGTTCGGGGGCCTGACCAACCTCACCGGCGAGGCCGACGGGCCCCCGATGCTGCCGTCGGTCGCCCTCGGCGACGTGCTCACCGCGATCGCAGGGGTCGTGGGCACGCTGGCGGCGTGCTACCACCGCGACGCCCGCGGGGGGCGGGGCCAGAAGGTCGACGTGAGCATGGTCGAGCCCGTGCTCACCCTGCTCACGAGCGCGCTGGTGGGATACGCCGACGGCGAGCCGCCGCCGCGACGGACGGGCAGTCGGGTGGCCAACGGCGCGCCCCGCAACGTGTACCGGACCCGGGACGACGTATGGCTGGTGGTCTCGGGGGCGACCGACAACCAGGTCGGCCGGCTGCTGCCGATCCTCGGTCTCGACGACGACGCCGACCGCCGGAAGTTCGCCCGGGCCGCCGACCGGGCCCGTCACGCCGACGAGCTCGACGGGCTCGTGGCCGCCTGGATCGCGGCCCGCGACCGGGCCGACGTGGTGACCACGCTGCTGGGGGCCCGGATCCCCGTCGCCCCGGTCAACACCGTGGCCGACCTCGTCGCCGACCCCCACGTGCAGGCGCGTGGGAGCGTCGTGACCGTGGCCGACCCCGAGCTGGGTCCGGTCCGCATGGTGGCGCCGTTCGCCCGGCTCTCTGCGACCCCGGCCGGGATCCGCTGGACCGGCCCGGCCCTGGGGGCCCACACCGACGAGGTCTACCGTGAATGGGTCGGCTGCACCGACGCCGAGCTGGCCGACCTGCGAACCCGAGGAGTGATCTGAGTTGGGATCCACCACCGTCGCGCAACTGCTCGCCGCCAACGCCCACCGGGCCGACCGGCCCTGGGTCGTCACCCCCGACGAGCGTCTGACCTACGGCGACGCCGACGCCCGCTCGGCCGTGCTCGCCCGGCGGTTCCTGGCCGAGGGCATCGGGAAGAACACCCGAGTCGCCATCGTGCTGGCGAACAGCGCCGACTGGGTCGTGGCGTTCCTCGCGCTCAGTCGGATCGGGGCGCACTCGGCCCTGCTCAGTCCGTTCGGCAAGCCCCCGGAGCTCGCCTACGCGCTCCGCCACGCCGATGTGCACGCGGTGGTCACGGGGACCCGGGCCGGGGGTGTCGACGCCGCCGGCCTCCTCGCCGCCGCGGTGCCGGGACTCGCCGACCACCGGAGCGGGACGCCGTTGCTCACCGAGTCGCACCCGTACCTGCGGCGGGTGTGGTGGTTCGGCGACGACCGCCCGCAGTGGGCCGACGATCCCGACGCCGGTGGGCCGGTGGACGCCGGCCCCCTCGCCGCGGTCGAGGCCGAGATCGCCCCGTCCGACCCGCTGCTCACCTCTTACACGTCGGGGACCACCGCCGACCCGAAGGCGGTGATGCACTCGCACGGCGCGATCCTGCGGCAGGCCGCAAAGCTCGCGGTCCGGCGCAAGTTCGTCGAGGACGACGTCGTGTACACGCCGATGCCCTTCTTCTGGGTGGGTGGGGTGTGCTACGCCCTGCTGTCGTGCGCGACGGAGGGGATGCTGCTCTGCACCAGCGCACGCTTCGACGCCGGGCAGGCCCTCGACCTCATGGAGGAGGGGCGGGCGACCCACGTCGCCTGTTGGCCCCAGGCCGCCGAGAACATGGTCGCCCACCCGTCGTGGCCCGAGCGCGACCTGTCGCACCTCAAGGCGGGACCGGCGCTGCTGCGGGGGCCCGTTCGCCGGGGTCGCCATCGACCAGCGGGAGCAGAGCCTCGGGATGACCGAGACCTGCGGGCCCCACACCTTCTCCTTCGACGCCGACGCCATCCTGCCCGAGTCGATGCGCGGTTCGTTCGGCTCGCCCCTCGAGAACATGGAGCACCGGATCGTCGACCCCGAGACCCTCGAGCCCCTGCCCGACGGGGAGATCGGCGAGCTGTTGATCCGGGGGGAGTGCCTGATGCTCGGCTTCCACAAGCGGGAGCGCCAGGACACCTTCCTGCCCGACGGCTGGTACCGCACTGGTGATCTCTGCTCCTGGCGCGACGACCGGCTCTTCTTCCACGGCCGGGGTGGCGACACGATCAAGACCGCTGGGTTCAACGTCGCTCCGGCCGAGGTCGAGCGGGTGATCGACGCCGTCCCCGGAGTGATGCACGTCGTGGTGATGGGGCTTCCCGACCCGGTCCGGGACCAGGTCGTCGGCGCGGTGGTCGCGCTGCGGCCGGACTCCGACGCGACCGCCGACACCCTGGCGGCGACGGTCAAGGAGCAGATCAGCACCTACAAGGTGCCCACCGTGTGGTGCCTGGTCGACGAGGCCGGCTACCCGATGGGCCCGACCGGCAAGGTCGACCGCAACCGGGCCCGGGCGTTGCTCGAAGGGGCCCAGGCCGCCGCCGGGTAGCGCGACGGGACCGCGACCCGGTCAGCGGGCGGTGGCCCGGGCGATCTCGCGGCGCTGGGGGAAGTGGTTGGCCACGGCGTAGTGCAGGGTGGGGCGCTCGTCCCAGATCGCGACGTCGCCGACCGTCCACTCGTAGCGGACCTGGAACTCGGGGCGCTCGCAGTGGCGGAACAGCAGCTCGAGCAGCGCCTCGCTCTCGGTCGGCGCGAGGCCGACGATGCGACGGGTGAAGCCGCGGTTCACGTAGAGGTACCGCCGCCCCGTGACCGGGTGCGTGCGCACCACCGGGTGCTCGGCGCCGTCGCCGATGCGGGTGGTGCGTCCCCGGGTCTCACCGTTGGCCCGCCCGAGCGGGTGCACGGAGTCGTCGCCGAGGCGGTGGGCGTCCCCGGGAGTGCGATTAGGGTGCGCAGCGGGCCGGAGGAGCCGGGGTCGGGGGAGGCCGGGTGGCGACGGATCGGGGCGACACCGGCTTCGGCGGGCGGATCGGCCGCACCTTCGCGGGGTCGGAGGGATGGTGGCCGGAGCGGCCGACGCCCCCGACGGGCGCGCCGAACGTCGTCGTGGTCCTGGTCGACGACCTGGGCTACAGCGACCTCGGCTGCTTCGGCGGCGAGATCGACACCCCCAACGTCGACGCCCTCGCCGCCCGGGGCCTGCGCTTCACCAACTTCCACGCCGCGCCCATGTGCTCGCCCACCCGCGCCGCCCTGCTCACGGGCTGCAATCCCCATGAGGTCGGGTTCGGCACCGTCGCCCACGTCGACGCCGGCTTCCCCGGCTACGCGATGGAACTCGGGCCCGACGTCGCCACCGTCGCCGAGCTCCTCCGCGACCAGGGGTACGCCACGCTGATGGTCGGGAAGTGGCACCTGGCCAAGGACTCCGACTGCTCGGCGGCCGGCCCCCAGCACTCGTGGCCGTGTCAGCGCGGCTTCGACCGCTTCTACGGGATCCTCGACGCGTTCACGAACCTGCACCACCCGCACCGCATCGTCGAGGACAACCACGTCGTCGAGGTGGACCGGTACCCCGACGGCTACTACTTCACCGACGACCTCACCGACCGCGCGATCTCGATGATCCGTGAACGCAAGGCCTCGAACCCGGAGCAGCCGTTCTTCCTGTACTTCGCCCACGGCGCCGTGCACGCCCCCCTCCACGCGAAGCCGGCCGACATCGCGAAGTACCGGGGTCGGTACGACGAGGGCTGGGACGTGCTGCGCGAGCGACGCTGGACGCGCCAGCAGGAGCTCGGCATCATCCCGCCCGGTCTCCCGCTCCCACCCCGCAACCACGAGGCCAACCACGAGGTGGTGCCCTGGGACGAGCTCGGTGTACGGGAGCAGACCGTGTTCGCCCGCCACATGGAGGTGTTCGCGGCGATGGTCGACAACGTCGACCAGAACCTCGGCCGCCTCCTCGGGGCGCTCGACGAGGCGGGCGAGCTCGAGAACACCATTGTCATCTTCACCTCGGACAACGGGGCGTCCCGCGAGGGCGAAGCGGTCGGGACGAGCGCCTACTACGTGCACCTGCTCCAGGGCGACGACCTCGACGCCGACCACGCGCGCCTCGACCTGATCGGCGGGCCGCAGACCACCCCCCACTACCCGCGCGGGTGGGCCATGGCGGGCAACACCCCGTTCCGCCTCTACAAGATCAACACCCACGCCGGGGGCCACACGGTGCCGTTCGTCTGCGCCTGGCCCGCCCGGTGGGCCCATCTGGCGGCCGAGACGCGCGGACAGTACGCGCACGTGACCGACATCCTCCCCACGCTGCTCGGGTGCATCGGGACCGAGCGGCCGGACGAGCGCCAGGGTCGCCCGCTGCGCTCGCTCGCGGGTGCCGATCTCGGCCCGGTCGTGGCGTCGGCCGACGCCCCGGGCGTGCACCCCGAGCAGCTCTACGAGATGAACGGCCACCGGGGCTTTTACCGCGACGGCTGGGAGGTCGTCACGCTGCACCAGCCCATGACGCCGTTCTCCGACGACGAATGGGAGCTCTACGACCTCACCCGCGACCCCAACGAGCTCCACGACCTGCGGGCCGAGCACCCGGAACGGGTGCGCGAGCTCGCCGCGGCCTGGGAGGCGGCGGCCCGGGCCGGGCAGGTCTACCCGCTCGACGAGGGCTCGTTCATCAAGTACCTGCAGCGTCCGCCGCGCAGCGAGGTGTACCGGCAGCCGGTCACGGTGTTCCCGGGGACCCCGACCCTCGAACGGTGGCGCTCGGTGCAGCTGATCTGGTACCGGGGCCTGCGTGTGGAGGTGGCGCTCGACGTCGCCCCTGGCGACCGGGGCTACCTGTTCGCGCACGGCGACCAGGGATCGGGCTACGGCTGCTACGTGCTCGACGACGAGCTCCGCTTCGTCCACAACGACGGGCGGGGACGGGTCCGTGAGGTGTCGGGGGGCCGCCTCGCCCCCGGACCCCGTCGGGTCGAGGTCGAGTGCACCGCACCCGGTGGGGGCGTGTGGGACGTCGCCCTCCGGGTCGACGGGGTCACCACGGGGTCCGACACCGGCCTCACGATGCTCTACGGGATGGCCCCGTTCGAGGGGATCGACGTCGGGATCGACCGGCGATCGCCGGTGTCGTGGTCGATCTACGAGCGCTTCGGGCCCTTCGCGTTCACCGGTCGCCTCCGGCACGCGCGCTTCGTCCCCGGGCCGCTCGCCCCCGACGCGCCCGACGGGATGATCGACCTCCTGCGCCAGATGGGTGCGCAGTTCGAATGAACTTCCCGACCACCGGCACCCCGGCCGACGCGCTCCTCGCCGACCTCGACGACCGGCTCGCGCGCGATCCCGACGTCCACGGCGCCCGCCTCTTCGGTCTCGTGTATCCGACCGGGCTCGACTCCCTCGAGGCGCTGCTCGAGTCGGTGCACCGCCGGTACCTGTTCCACAACGCGCTCAACCCGTTCAAGTTCCCCGGGCTCGCCGCGCTCGAGGCCGACGTCGTGCGCATGACCGGGGACCTGCTCCACCTCACCGGCGACGGTGGCGGCTCGATGACCTCGGGGGGGACCGAGTCGATCCTGATGTCGATGCTCGTGAACCGGGCCCGGGCGCGGGCCCGGGGCGTCGACCGGCCCGAGATCCTGGTCCCGGTCTCCGCGCACCCGGCCTACGCGAAGGCCGCCCACTACTTCGACATGGAGGTCGTGCCCGTCCCGCTCGACGAGCACCTCCGGGCCGACGTGGCTGCGGCCGCCGAGCGGATCGGGCCGGCCACCGCCGTGGTCGTGGCCTCGGCGTTCAGCTACCCGTACGGGGTGATGGACCCGGTGGCCGACCTCGCCGCGCTCGCCGACGCCCACGGGGTCGGCTGTCACGTCGACGCCTGCATCGGCGGCTTCGTGCTCCCGTTCCTCGAGCGGCTCGGCGTCGAGGTCCCGCCCTGGGACTTCCGGGTTCCCGGGGTGACCGAGATCTCCGCCGACGTGCACAAGTACGGCTACGTGCCCAAGGGGGCGTCGGTGGTCCTGCACCGGGACCCCGACTGGTTCGGCCACCAGGTCTTCCTCTACGACGCGTGGCCGAGCGGGATGTACGGATCCCCGGTGGTCGCCGGTGCCCGCCCGGCCGCGCCGATCGCCTGCGCCTGGGCGGCGCTGCGTCACCTCGGGGTCGACGGCTACACCGCGATCACCCGCGGGCTGCTGGCCACCACCCGGATGGTGCGCAACACGATCGACGCGCTGCCCGAGCTCCGGTTGCTCGGTGATCCCGTGGGTCCCGTCCTCGCCTTCACCGGGCCCGACATCGCCGGGGTGGGTGCGGCGATGGACGCCCGGGGCTGGCACTGCAACCGGATCGTCGATCCACCGGGGCTGCACGTGATGCTGTCGCCCGCCCACGCCGGGGTGATCGACGCCTGGGTCACCGACCTCCGGGCCGCGGTGGCCGACCCGGTGGCGCCCGACCCGGGGTCGGAGATCCGGTACTCCTGACCGGGTGGCCCCGGACGGGGTCAGGCGGCGTCGCTGTCGCGCGTCCGCCCGGTGGGGGTCACGCCGAAGTTGCGCTCCTCGAGCTGCGCGAGCTGCTCGTCGAACCATCCGTGGCTGGGCCGCCCGGTCGCCTCGGCCTCGGCCGTGGCGGCGACGACGAGCCGGGGGAGCAGCAGCTGCAGGGCGTGGACGTCGTCCTCGTCGACGAGCACCTGGACCGTCCCGATCCACTCGCTGTGGTGACGACCCCGGTACTCGCCGGGAGCGTCGACGTGCCCGGGGGGTCGGTGCTGACACCAGTCGCAGCGGTCGCCGAAGCCGAGCACGATGCCGCAGGCGCGGCAGCGGTTGGCCTTGAAGGTTCTCATCGACATGTGGTCGGAGGGGTGCATCGGGCGGGGGTCGGCTCCAGCGATCGGGATTCCAGAGGGACGGGAGTGGATAGTTTGGTGGTTCGGACCCCGAGCGCGCCACTGACAGGGGCACGGGTGGGGTGGGTGTGGTCAGGGGGGAGGGTGTTCCCGCCCGGACGGGTCCATGGGGCCAGAACCTGGCCGATGCCTGACCTCGCGATCCTCGTCGTGGCCTTCCTGCTCGGGAGTGTGCCCTGGTCGAACATCGCGGCCCGCCGGACCCGGGGGTCGACCTGCGGGCGGTGGGGAACGGGACCGTGTCGGGCACCGCGCTCTACCGGGTGGCCGGCTTCCCCGCGCTGTCGGTCGCGGGCATTCTCGACGTGGCGAAGGGCGCCGTCGGACCCGTGCTCGCCGGCGGCCGGCCCTGGGCCCCGCCGCGGCCACCGACCGGATGGGTCGCTGCAGTGACGCGCTCGGCCGTGCCCGACGCCCGCCTGCGGGCCCTCGCGCTCCACGCGTGCGCGCCGGACGTGGCCGAGGAGCTGCACGACCGCTTGACCGGCCTCGGGGCCGACGGGGTGCTCGTCGGCGGGTTCGGTCCGGTGATGGTGGTGCACACCGGGCCGGGACCGGCCGGGATCGCCTGGTGGTGGGAGCCCGCCTGACCGGTCGGGCGCAGGCAGGCCGGGTCAGGCCGTGGTGACGGCGAGGACCTGGCTGCGCAGCTCGGGGCGGCACACCACGAGGTCGGGCAGCCACGGGTCGGACCGGTTGTACTCGAGCGGCGACCCGTCGAGGCGCGAGGTGTGGAGCCCGGCGGCGTGGGCGACCACCGCCGGCGCGGCGGAGTCCCACTCGTACTGCCCACCGGCGTGGACGTAGGCGTCGACCTCGCCCCGGACCACCGCCATCGTCTTGGCCCCGGCCGAGCCGAGCGCCACCAGTTCGGCGCCGATCGCCTCGGCGACCCGGCGGGCGACCGCGGGGGCGCGGGAGCGGCTCACGACCACCCGCAGCGGACGGTCCCCGACCTCGGGGAGGACGGGCGGGACGCCGGTCGACAGGACGAGGTCGAGCGCCGGGAGCGCCACCGCCCCGGCGACAAGGCCCTCGTCGCGCTGCCACAACGCGACGTGCACGGCCCAGTCGCGTCGACCGGGCTCGGTGTACTCGCGCGTGCCGTCGAGGGGATCGATGATCCAGACCCGGTCGGCGTCGAGGCGGCGGCGGTCGTCGGCGGACTCCTCGGAGAGGATCGGGTCGTCGGGGTGGTCGCTGCGGATCAGCTCGATCAGGTGACGGTTCGCCACCGCGTCGCCGGCGTCGCCCAGGGCCCAGGCCGGTCGGGTCGCGTCGTCGCGGAGCTCGAGCAGGACGCGTCCGGCGCTCTCGGCGTACCGGGCGGCGGCGTGGTGGTCGTCGGGCACGTGAGCAGTATGGACGCTGCGGCGGGCCGGTCCCGGGTCCGGGCGGGGCCGGGCGGGGCCGGGCGCATCGGAGCGCGTCGGCGACGGGAAGTGCGCCCGCCGCCGGGCCGTCGCAACTACCGTGCGACTGTCCCCGAACGAGGAGCTCCCATGGCTACCGGCGGTCCCGTCGATCCCACGATGCCGCTGCCCGAGCGGCGGGGTGCCCCGCCTGCGGGTGACGCCACCACGCCCGACGCCCTCCCGGGCGCCTACGACCCCACCATCGCGATGCCGCCGGTCGGCCCGCCCGACGAGCCGGTCGTCCCGCAGGGCCCCGGGTCCGGCGGTTCCGACGACCGTCGCTGGCTCTGGATCGCCCTCGCGGTGGTCGGGGTCATCGTGATCGGCGTGGTCGTGGCCCTGCTCGTGTCGGGGGGTGGCGGTGGCGGCACCACGCCCGCCACCTCGACCACCGTGACCCCCACGAGCACGAGCACCTCCTCCTCGACCAGCACCACGTCGACCTCCACGACGGTGCCGCCGACGACCCAGCCCGGTGCCCCCGTGATCACCTCGTTCACGGCGACGCCGAGTCCGTTCCCCTGCAGCGGGAGCGGCGACAGCGGCCAGGTCACCCTCAACTGGACGACGACCAACGCGACCGGGGTCAGCATCAGCATCGACGGCCCGGGGGTCTTCGGCTCCTTCGGCCCGAGCGGATCCCGCCAGGTCCCGTTCGCCAGCTGCTCGTCCGCCCACGTGTACACGCTCACGGCGCGGGGCCAGGGCAACGCCCAGGTGCAGCAGACGATCACGGTCCAGCCGGCGGTCACGCCGCCCACGACCTCGGCGCCGGTCACCACCACGACCGCGCCCTGATCGGGGGCCTCGGGGTCCCGTGTGCGGTTACCAGTGGGTAACATGCGGCGGAGACGGGGCGGCCCCATCCGCCCCTCGATCCCGGAGGTGGACCGATGGCCGAATTCAGCCTGGAGCTCAACGAGGATCAGCTCCAGATCCAGAAGTGGGTCCACGACTTCGCCGAGCAGGTCCTGCGCCCGGCCGCGTCCGAGTGGGACGAGCGCGAAGAGACGCCCTGGCCCATCATCGAGGAGGCGGCCAAGATCGGCCTCTACTCCTGGGAGTTCATCGCCAACGTCTTCGCCGACCCCCAGGGCCTCACGTTCCCGCTGGCCTGCGAGGAGCTCTGCTGGGGCGACGCCGGGCTGGCCATGGCCATCCTCGGGAGCACCCTCGCCGTGTCGGGCATCGCCGGCAACGGGACCCCCGAGCAGATCGCCGAGTGGGTCCCGCAGTGCTTCGGCACCCCCGACAAGATCCAGCTCGGCGCCTTCGCCGTCAGCGAGCCCGACGCCGGCTCCGACGTGTCGAGCCTGCGCACCCGCGCGGTCTACGACGCGGCCACCGACGAGTGGGTGCTCAACGGGGCCAAGACCTGGATCACCAACGGCGGCATCGCCGACGTCCACGTGATCGTCGCGGCCGTGGACCCGGAGCTCAAGGCCCGGGGCCACGCGAGCTTCGTCGTGCCGCCGGGGACGCCGGGGCTGCGCATGGGCCAGAAGTTCAAGAAGCACGGCATCCGGGCCAGCCACACCGCCGAGGTGATCCTCGAGGACGTGCGCGTCCCGGGGTCGTGCCTGCTCGGCGGCAAGGACAAGCTCGACGAGCGCCTGGCCCGGGCCCGGGAGGGCAAGAGCACCAAGGTCCAGGCCGCGATGAGCACGTTCGAGGCGAGCCGGCCCCTCGTCGGCGCCCAGGCGATCGGCATCGCCCGGGCCGCGTACGAGTACGCGCTCGACTACGCCAAGGAGCGGGTCCAGTTCGGCAAGCCCATCATCGAGAACCAGGCCATCGCGTTCAAGCTGGCCGACATGAAGATGGAGATCGACGCCGCCCGACTCCTCGTGTGGCGGGCCTGCTGGATGGGTGCGACCCGCAAGCCGTTCCTCAACGGTGAGGGGTCGATGAGCAAGCTCAAGGCCGGTGAGGTCGCGGTGAAGGTCACCGAGGAGGCGATCCAGATCCTCGGGGGCTACGGCTACGTGCGGGAGTACCCCGTCGAGCGATGGCACCGCGACTCGAAGATCTACACGATCTTCGAGGGGACCTCCGAGATCCAGCGGCTGGTCATCGCCCGGGCCATCAGCGGCGTGCACATCCGCTGATCGCGTCCGGGTCCGATGGGCTGGGAGCAGCTTCCGTCAGGCCCGCGCGGATCCCCGGCACGCCGCCGAGCAGCGCGCACACGATGCGGGCCCGGCCGAGGAACAGATGGGCGGGGCAGTCCAGGGTGTAGCCGCGGCCACCGTGGACCTGGATCGCGGCCCGGGCGTTGGCGTCGGCGGCGTCGGCGGCCACCCGGGCCGCAGCCGCGACCCAGAACCCGTCGTCGGCGTCGCCCTCCGCCAGCGCGGTGGCGGCGTAGAGGGCGGTGGCGCGTGCGGCCTCGGCGCGGGTCGCGGCGTCGGCCAGTCGGTGCTTGATCGCCTGGTTGGCGCCGATCGGACGGTCGAACTGGATCCGGGTCCGGGCGTGCCCGACCGCGAGGTCGAGCGCGCCGTGGGCGAGTCCGGCGAGGTATCCGGCGCCGACCGCCCGGGCCCGGAGGGCGATCTCGGGGCCCAGCGGGACCGCGTCGTCCGACGGGCAGCGCCACATCGGCGTGGTCGGGTCGACGCCGTCGACCGGATCGCCCGGCTCGGGGGCCGCCCGCCCGACGCCGTCGGACCGCCAGACGACCACCGCGTCGGGGACCTCGGCGCCGAACCGGAAGGTCCCGCCCCCGGCGCGCGGCACGGCGAGCGCGACGCGGCCCTCGGGGACGATCAGGGCACCGAGGGTCTCCACCGGCGCCAGCGTCCGCCCGAGCTCGAGCGCCACCACCACGGCCTGGGGTGCGGACCGGGCGGTCCGGACCGCCGCGGTGAGGTCGGCGACGACCGGGTCGGGGACGGCGATTCCGGTGCGGAGGCGCTCGGCCCAGGCGTCGGCGCCGAAGTGGGCATCGAGGACCGGTCGGGCGTGCGTGACTGCGAGTTCGTCGTCGGGCCCGGGCAGCAGGTTCATCAGTGTGCTCGGACCGTCATCGGGGGAGGCCGAGGAGTCGCTCGGCCACGATGTCGCGCTGGATCTCGGACGTGCCCCCGCCGATAGTCGCGGCGAGGCTGGCCAGGTACCCGTGGACGAGCGTGTCGTCGTCGGGGACGAACTCGAGGCCGTCGCTCCCGAGGACGTCGACGCCGAGGGTGTGCACGAGTTGGCTGACCTCGCCGTAGCGGAGCTTCACCAGCGAGCCCTCGGGCCCGGGGAGGTCCTGGCGGGCGATGCGCGAGATCATCAGCGCGGTCATCGCGCGCAGGGACGCCACGTCGGCCCGGGCGTCGGCGATCCGGGCCCACGTCGCGGCGTCGCAGTCGCGGGCCTCGGCGGCCTCGGCGACGCGCTCCACGGTCCGGGCGAGGCGGATCTGCTGACCCAGGTTGGCGACCCCGTGCTCGTAGGCCAGGGTCGCACGGGCGACCCGCCAGCCGTCGTCGATCTCACCGACCACGTTCTCGATCGGAACGCGGACGTCGTGGTAGTGGACCTCGCAGAAGTGCGACTCGCGAACCAGGGTCCGGATCGGGCGGATCTCGATGCCGGGCTGGTCCATGTCGCACACGAGCCACGTGATGCCACGGTGCTTCGGCGCGTCGGGGTCGGTGCGCACCAGCATCTCCTGGTGGTCGGCGACCTGGGCGAAGCTGGTCCAGATCTTCACCCCGTTGACGACGAGATCGTCGCCGTCGCGCACCGCCCGTGTCTGCAGCGACGCGAGGTCCGAGCCGGCCTCGGGCTCGGAGAATCCCTGGCACCAGATCGCCTCACCGCGCAGGATCGGGGGCAGCCAGCGGGCCTTCTGGGCCTCGGTGCCGCAGGTGATGATCGTCGGGCCGGCGTGGCTCACCCCGACGAACAGCGAGTTCACGTGGGAGATGCCGGCCCGGGCCGTCTCCTCGAACCAGATCATCTGGCGGGCGAGGCTCAGGCCGCGCCCACCGAACTCGACCGGCCAGTTGATCCCGGCGTACCCGGCCTCGTGGAGAGAGCGCTGCCAGGCGAGGTCGCGGGCCCGCAGGTCCGGACCCACCGCGCGGGGCATCGGCGGCGGGGCGTGCTCGGTCAGCCACGCCCGTAGATCGGCACGGAAGGCGCGATCCGCGGGGGACTGGGCGAGATCCATGGGACCGGGAGCCTGCCCCGGTCCGCTCGGGTCCGCAACCCGTCGGCTCAGTCGGCCCGCACGCCCCGGAGTCCGAACCAGGCCAGCTCGGCGACCCACGCGGCGAGCCGGTCGGGCTCGAGTGCCAATCCGTCGGCGCTGAGGGCGTCACGGCTGGTCGCCTCGGCCATGCCGACGACGGCGTGGGCCAGCACCCGGCGGTGGGCGGTCGTCCCTTCGATCTCGATCCAGTTGCTGATGGCGTCGGCGACGTCCTCGAGGACGCCGTCGACGATGGCGGCGAACTCGGGGTCGTTGCGGGCCGCGGCACCGAAGAGCACCCGGAACGCGGGCTCGTTGCCCGTCACGAAGCGGAAGTACGCGGCGAAGCCGGCCTGCACACGATCGCGTCCGGTGGGGGCCTCGCCGGCGGCGCTGCCCAGGCTTGCCATCAACTGGCCGCCGACGTCGTCGAGCACCTCGACGAACAGCGCCCGCTTCGACGTGAAGTGCTGGTACAGCACCGGCTTGGTCACCCCGGCGGCCCGGGCGATCTCGTCCATGGCGCTGGCGTGGAACCCCCGGTCGGCGAACAGGCGGCAGGCGGTGTCGAGCAACTGACGCCGTCGCTGGTCGGCCGGGAGGCGCGTCGTCATGGGTGGATCAGACGCTCGACTTCAGCGGCATCTCGTAGCGGTTGACCACCCCGAAGTTGTTGCGCCACAGCTCCTGGACCCGGGCCTGCTCGTCGTCGGTGATCGGCAGATCCGATGCCGCGGCGTACTCGCGGACCTCGTCGACGGTGACGCAGGTCGGCAGGACCGTCGTGAACGCCGGATTGGCGAGGATCCCGGCGATCGCCGCCTGACCGCGCGTGCGCCCGGTGCCCTCCCAGAGGAAGGCGAGCGTGTCGGCCTTGTCGAAGTTGTCGAGCATGTTGTCGCGGTTGCGGTGGGCCCGGTGGTCCCCGGGCGGGAACACGGTGTCGCGGGTGACCTTGCCCGACAGCGCGTCCGAGGCGTGGGGGACCCGGGAGATCAGGCCGACGCGGCCGTCGACGACCTTCGGCTCAGCGGCGAACGTGAGGCCGGGCTCCTGCTCCAGGATGTTGAACACCGTCTGCAGCGAGACGATGTCGCGGTCGCGGATCGCGGTGCAGCCCTCTTCCACCCAGCCGATCGCCGGTCCGAGCGCCACCCCCAGCTCGAGCACCTTGCCTTCGCTGCGTAGGGTCTCGAGCTCGGCCCAGAGGTCGTCGGCCAGGATCGGCTCGATCCGGGGGTTGTGGAGCTGGTAGAGCTCGATGCGGTCGGTGCCGAGCCGCCGCAGCGATCCGTCGACCTGCGCGCGGATGGACTCCGGCCGCCAGTCGTGGGGCCGCTCGGACTGGCCGGGGTACTTGCGCTCGGCCTCGATGTCGTAGCCGCACTTCGTCGTGAGCACGATGTCGTCACGGTGGGCGGCGAGCACGTCGCGCAGCAGCTCCTCACCGAAGCCGCCGTCGCCGTACACGGGCGCCGTGTCGATGAAGTTGATTCCACAGTCCAAGGCGGCCCGGAGCATGCCCTGCTTGTCCTCGACGTGGCCCCACCAGTCGCTGGCGAGGGTCCAGACGCCGAATCCGATCTCGGAGACCTCGAACTCGGACCGGCCGAAGCGGCGGTAGCGCATGCCGAACCTCCCGGGACGCTCAGGGTTGGGCCTTGCACGCTAGATGGCCTCCGACCGGGGCGGCGAACCGCTTCGGGGCCGGGGCCGGGGCCAGGATCGAGCCGATCCGGAGCCTCAGTGGGCCCGGCCGCCCCGTTCCTCCCGTTCGGCAGCCCGGACCCCGTACCCGAACACGATGGGTGCGGGGAGCACCACGATCGCCACGACCAGACCGGCGACCACCACGTCGACGGTCCAGGCCGGGAAGTTGGTGGCGAGCCCCACGAAGAACACGACGATCGCGATCAGAAGTGCCGAGTACCCGACCCGCTTTCCGAGCTTCACGAGCCTCGCGATGCGTCGCCGCTGGTGCAGGACCGGGTCGTCACCGGACTCGGGGGTCGGACCGGGGGTGGGCGTCAATGGTCGTAGCGCAGACGGTCGGCGAGTGGGGCGTCCCACTCGAGGTCCCGGCGACCCTCGAGCACGTCGAGGACCGCCAGGTAGTCACGGGTCGCGTCGACATCGTGCACGCGCAGGATGGCGTGGGGTGCACGCTGGACGCAGACGCCGAGCGCGGCGAGCGTGCCGGCGAGCCGTCTCCGTGGGGGCTGCTCGGTCGCTGCACCCACGAAGTCCTTGCGGGAGAGCGCGAGCAGCACGGGGCAGCCGAGCGCGGCGATCCGGTCCAGGCCGCCGAGCACGGCGACCGTCTGGGCCGGGGTCTTGGCGAAGTCGGGGCCCGGATCCACGACGACCTGGCTCCGTTCGATGCCGGCCCGGCCCAGGTCCTGCAGGCGCTGGCCGAGGAATCCGACGACGTCGGCCACGGCGTCCTCGGGGCCGGCGTAGAACTGGTCCTCGCGGCGGAGGCGCACCTTCGGGGCGAGGCGCGTGTGCATCACGACCACTGCGGCTCGATGAGCGACGATCGGGGCGAGCAGCTCGGGGTCCCGGAGGCCCGACACGTCGTTGATGATGTCGGCGCCCGCCCGCAGCGCAGCGTCGGCGACCTCACCCCGGTAGGTGTCGATGGAGAGGCACGCATCGGAGTGGCGCCGGAACTCCTCGACGAGGGGCAGCACCCGGTCGATCTCAGCACCGACGGCGATCTCGGGCTGATCGGTCCGTGCCGACTGTCCGCCGATGTCGATGATCGCCGCGCCTGCCGCGACCATGGCCAGCGCCTGCTCGCAGCGCTGGCTGACGCCGGCGTTGGCCTCGTCGGGCGAGTCGGAGAACGACTCCGGCGATGCGTTGACGACCCCCATGATCACGGGCCTCGACACGTCGAGGGTCCCACGGGCGTGTTGGAGCAGCATCGGCAACCGGTGATCAGTCGTCGGCGGGTCGGCCCACGAGCCGGGGCAGGCGCCGGTTGGTGGCGTCGAGCACCGCTCGCACGACGGCATCGTCCGTGCCGCTCCGTACGAGAGCCGTCCCGGAAAGGAGGTGCTCGAGCGGGGGATCGGACTGTGCAACGACGACGACGGCGAGTTCGTGGGCGCCGATCCGGACGGTGCTCACGGAGTCGAGGTCGAGACACTCGGCGGCGGGCTCGAGTTGGCGCAGTGCGTCGAGCGTCGCCGCGGCGAAGAGCCGGAGTCGTGCTGTGGAGGTGCCTGACCCCTCGGCGAAGCCGTTGGCGTCGTCGTCACCGTCGGCCAGCGTGACCTGCACGGAGGTCCGATGGCCGCTGGTGGTCACTTGCGTGGTCACGATCCGGGGCCGGATTGTCGGCGTGCCCGTGGCGGTGTGGTCGTGAGCCCCGGACCCGTTCGACGAGAGCTGGACGACGGACACGATGCGTCGGTCCACCTCGAGGCCGAACGCCGTCAGCGCCACCGACTGGACGTCGCGGACGATCTGCTTGGCCGACCGCCCCGGTTGGGCGAGCACGTGCAACTCGAGCGGCCGACCGATCTCGTCGGTCACGACCCGAACTGCGGTGACCGTGGGGATCCGGCACAGCTCGGTCTCGATCTCGAGGAGGTCCGCTGCGCCCCAGCCCGTGGCCAGGTCGTCCGGCGCCCCCGGTGCTCCCAGGTCCATCTGCCCCTCCTCGGCTCCCAAGACTACGGATCGACCTGGCGTGATGCAGGGACAGGGGGGAGCCGGCGGGCCCGCCTCCGGCCTCCCACTTGGGGCGTTGGCAGGGGGCGGGTTGCACTCCTGGGAGGGATCAACGAGACTGTAGGGCCCACTGACCACTTGTGTGACTCCTGAGCACTACGGCGGGGTGTCGACTCCAGTGGTCCCGACGGCAGGGAGGGGGTGACGGCGGAAGAGACAGACGGATTGGCCAGGGCCTCGGCCGTGCCACGAAATGCCCTGGGCTTCACGCCCGAAGCGGAGCGCCAGACCTCAGGCTCTTAGCGAAGCCTGTGGATACCTCTCGTAGAGGAGGGATCCTGGTGCGTAAGCGGCTCATCGTCCGTATCGGCCTGATCATGGCGAGCGTGGCGACACTGGTGCTTGCCGGTGGTGCCAGCAAGGGTCTGCGGTAAGGGACCTGTACGGCGTGCCGAGGTCCTGGCCAATCTGTTTGTTTGTTCACCTCAACGATGATCCGGCGCAGTTCGGCGAGTTTCACCATCTATAGCGTCATCATCTTTTCCTTGACCGGCTTGCTGATTGTCTTTTTCGCGCGTTCCGGTCAGCGTGCACCGGTTGAGCAGCTCGTGGTCCTCGGGCTGCTGTTCGCTGTCGCTGAGAACCGAAGTGTCGAACTTCCAAACCGGTCGAGTTTGAGCGCAAGTCTGATGATCGCAATGACGGCGGTGGTTCTGTTCCGAACCACTGCCCCCCTGCTCGGGCCGCTCGCGGTTGGTCTGTTTGGAGGCCTGTATCTGCCACACGTAAGGGCCCGCGACTGGCGCAAGGTCATTTTCAATGCCGCCAACTTTGGACTGTCGTCTCTCGGGGCAGCTGTGCTTTTCGGTGCCGTGACGGGCCCCGAGGCGGGACCCCTGATTCTCCTTGGCGCATCAGTTCCAACCGCTCTCTTCTATGCGCTGCTCAATTCCGCGTTCCTGGTGCCGGCGATGATGCTGCTCAGCGGCCGAACTTTCTCTGATGTCGGTCAGGAGATGTGGGTCAGCGATATACAGATTTTGCCGTTCGGGCTCTTGGGCCTGTTGCTCGGCGAGCTCTACTTGGACCTGGGCCTCTGGGTCGTGCCGTTGTTCGTCACTCCGATCTTCATCGCTCGCCAAGCCTTCGCTTCCTACCTGGCGATGCGGGATGCCCAGGATGC
>Ga0194129_10003393_pt1 | contig 22178 bp, 17 predicted proteins | sample TA2KigCa35mmetaG_FD_150862 | JGI IMG/M metagenome (GOLD analysis project Ga0194129, IMG submission 150862) | Freshwater microbial communities from Lake Tanganyika, Tanzania - TA2015038 Kigoma Deep Cast 35m | ecosystem: Environmental > Aquatic > Freshwater > Lake | place: Tanzania: Lake...
CGCCGTTCCTGAAGGCCGGCGCAAAAAGCTGCTCATCCGCAAGGGGCGGGGCACCGCCCCTTGCCATTTGGGCCGCCGGCCTCGTGGGGAGCGAGCGCGCGCACCGGACGTTGCGGGTGACGGGCCCGCGGGATGTGGGCCTGCGGGGCAGCGGGTCTCCGGACGAACAGGATTGATGGGGAGAGCTCGTCGGGGCATGCGCCAAACCCCGGCCCAGCACGCTAGACCTCGACACCAATCCTGCCCCCGGGTGCCGCGATGGACGTGAAGCTCCCCAGAGTCTCGACGACGGCCGCGACGACGAAGATGACGCCGGCGTCGACGCCGTCGTCATCTTCGACGCCGGCGACGCCGTCGACGCCGGCGACGGCCGCGACGACGAAGATGACGACGGCGACGACCGGGCTCCTCGATGGCATCGATCAGGTCGTCCGAGCGCCGTCGGCGCAGCGCCTCGAGCAGCTTTGGGCCGAGGGCCGCTTCGGAAGGGTCGTCGACGCGCTGGCGGACGAGCTGCGGCCGCTCCAGGGCATGGACTTCAAGGGACTCGGGGGCGAGGAGCTCGTCGGGCTGACCGCGAAGGTTTACTTCATCGAAGAGCGCCTGAAGGCCACGTTGAACAAGCTGTCCCTGACCGATGGTGATGGCGGGGCGGCCAAGAAGAAGGCGCTCGGACTTGCCCAGCAGGCTGCGACAGTGTCGACGGCGATCTTTCGTCGCGCTGTCGAGCTGCAGGACGCCGCGGACCCGCAGCCCGTGCAGGCCTGGAGCGTGGCCAAGGACACCCACAAGAAGGCCCGCAAGTGGAGCCCCGAGGAGCACCTGGCCTACGTCGCGCAGAAGACCGTCGAGTTCTACCTGAAGGGAGGCAGCGACGCGCAGGTCGCCCACGTCGACGCCGACCTGCTGCGCTCGCTGAAGTCAGGCGCGCTGTGCGAGTACGTCGTCGACGCGTACGACGTCGCCCGCGCCGCCGTCGTCGAGAGCGGCAAGCCTTCTCCGGGTCACACCGTCCTCGCGAAGGGCAACGACGCGCTGACGGCGGGCACCTTCGAGGTCCAGAAGAACGCCCGCGGTGAGCTCACGCAGGTGCTGGTCGGCACATTCTCGGGGCATTTCCGCACCGGCCTCGACGCCCAGCAGCACCTCGTGCGTCACCTGCTGGCGGCGCTCGGGCAGCTGTACCCGACCACGTCGCCCGCGGACCTCGCGTCGTTGATCGTCCGGCGCGAAGGGCAGGCGACCAGTCCGCGCACCATCGAGGTGATCGGCCGCGGCATCGGGCTCGACGGCGCCGAGGCTCAGCGGCTCGAGACGCAGCTGAAGGCCGAGGCGATGCGCTGGCAGCCCTTGCAGCTGCAGGACACCGGGAAGACGAAGGCCACCGGCGTCGCCGCCGACGTCCTCGCGCTGAAGGACAAGGTCAGCGGCGCGATCAAGGATGGGCTGTTTCTCGCCGCCGACGCGCGCAAGCCGAAGCCGAAGGCGCCCGCCGACGCCTACCGCGACGTCGGCGCCGTGCTGAAAGACCTCGACGCGCTGATGAAGAAGGCCGTCGACGCCGACAACCCCGTCGTCGTCGATCAGCTGATCGGCACGGTGCACGCGCTGTTCGCCTATGTCGACCAGCTGCCGGCCGCCGTCGTCGACGGCGCCGCGCGCGCGCAGCTGAAGAACCTCGTCGCCCGCTGGGACAACGGCGTCGCCGGCGTCACCGGCGCTGATCTGGGCCTGCTTTTCGCGCCGAAGCCGGTCGCCGACCGAGCCGCGCGCATCGTCGCCACCGTGAACCCGAAGGCCACCGACGCGCAGCTGAAGGACATGCTCGCCGCCGGCATGGACGTGGCGCGCTTCAACACCGCCCATGGCTCGGTGCAGGACAAGATCGCGGTGATGCAGAAGCTCCGACGCTTCGCCGCCGAGCTGGGCCGCGACATCACGATCCAGGTCGACCTTGAGGGCCCCAAGATCCGGCTCGGCAAGTTCGAGAATCCCAAGGGCCTCGAGAAGAACGACATCTTCCTGAAGGCCGGCGACAAGGCGACGCTGACGACAGCGAGCGTGCCGGGCAGTCAGGCGAAGATGCTGTTCCCGGTCGACTACCCGACCATGTGCGCCGACGTGAAGCCCGGCGATCCCATCTCGATGAACGACGGCACGGTGCAGATGCGTGTCATCGCCGTCGACGCGAAGAAGGGAACCGTCGAGGTCGAGGTGCTGAAGGGCGGCAAGGTCTGGGACAACAAGGGCGTCGCCTTTCCCCAGTCGAAGCTGACCGGCGCCACCGTCACCGACGAGGACCTGCAGAACCTGACGGCGCTGTTGCCCCACGTCGACATCTTTGCCCAGTCGTTCGTGCAGTCCGCCGCCGATGTCGTCTTCCTGCGCGAGCGGATGCGCGACCTCGGCGAGGTGAAGCCGATCATCGCCAAGATCGAGCGCGGCAGCGTCGCCTTCGACGAGGCCGAGCTGACCGAGATCGCGCTCGTCAGCGAGGGCCTGATGGTCGCGCGCGGCGATCTCGGCGTTGAGACCGGCGAGGCGCAGCTGCCCGTCGCCGAGCGCCTCATTCGCGACGTCGGTGAGAAGACCGGCCGCCCGGTGATGCTCGCCACCGAGGTGATGATGTCGGTGCTGAGCGAGTCGCGCGCCAGCCGCGGTGACGTCGATGCGCTGTATGGTGCTATCGCTGACCGCGACTTCCATGCCGTGATGCTCGGCAAGGAGACGTCGGCCCACGAGCGCCCCGGCGATGTGATTCGCGAGGCGTCGGGCTACATCGCCTTCGCCGAGGCGCAGCGCGACCGCCCTGTCGTCAAGCAGCCCGAGCCAGTGAAGCTGTCTACGCGGGAGGCGCTCCTTGCGCGCAGCCGCGCGGCGGCCCCGAAGACGACGGCGGCGAGCAAGAACGCCTCGTCCACGGCGCAGGAGTCTTGATGCCCGTGGATCGCGTCCGCCGCGGCGGTGGCCCAGGGCCCGCCCGCGATGTCGCCGGCCCGGCGACGACCGCCGTAACGAACCCAGCGCCGCCAACGCCGACGCCGACGATGGACGACGTCTTCGATGGCGCGCGCGACATGCGGGTGCGCGTCGGCGCTACCGGGGTGGGCGGCCCGACGACGACGGCGGTGCCGGCGCTGCTCGACGACTGGCGCGCTGCCTTGCTCGCCGCCGCGGCCGAGGCGCGGGCCGACGACGAGGTGGTCGCCCCTGTCCTGGGGCCGGCTCTGGCGCGGGCGGAGGCCGACCGCGGCGAGCCGCTGTCGCGTCGCCAGGCCCGCGTCGTCGAGCAGGCCGTGCGGACGCAGCTGCAGCAGCCGTGGGACGACGCCTACCGCGCGCATCTGGCCGATGTGACAAAGACGCCGCCGACGAAGCAGCGGGTCGAGCGCGACGTGCTGCTCGAGCAGCGGCCGCGCGTCGCCGCACTGAAGGACCCGTTCACGCCGGTGGTAGGCAACGCCCCCGGCGCGCGCGACGGCGAGATCGTGCTGTGGGAGAGCAGGAGCGCGCTCGTCGTCGTCGACACGTTTTCGCCGTCGCCCAAGGCGCTGGTGGTGCCCAAGACGCCGGCGAGCCTGCCCGTCGACCTGCCAAGGGCGGCGCTCGACGAGCTGGCCCGGGTGGCAGCCCATGTGTCCGATGCGTTTATGCGCGCGACGGGCTGCCCCGCCGCTGGCATCTGGGTGAACCCGCCGCAGCACCTCACGGTGAAGCAGTTGCACGTCCACGTGTTGCCCGACCTCGGGCCCTACACGGCCGACGGCGCGCCGGCGAAGGCGCTGCTCGACGACGCGACGCTGCGTCCGCAGTTGGTCGGCTGGTTCGACGCGATCCGCGTCGATCTGGCGAAACACCTCGGTCCCTCGGCCTGACCAACCCCATCCCGCCCCCACACGCGATCGCGAAGTAGGACCCGATGACGACCACGACCTCTGGCTTGCGCACCGGCGGCACCGCCGCGACCACCGCCGCGACCCTCGTGCCCTCGGGCGCCGTGCGCGAGAACGACGCGCTCAAGCCCTCGCTGAAGGGGCTGAAGGAGGCCGCCCAGAACGGCGGCGCGTCGTCGACGATGTTCCTGCCCGCGGCGGGGACGCGCTACGACGCCTTCGCGTTCTCGTACCACACGGGTCTGGCCAAGGAGATGAACCTGAAGGGCATCAAAGAAGGCCAGACCGTGAAGGGCCATATTGCCATCAACATCTCGGGGCACGCGACGGGCGGTCGCGCCGACCAGCTTGCGGCGCTCGCGATTACGAAGCTCGCCGGGCAGGGGATCGACCTCGAGAAGGCGACGGCGAAGAACGACAAGCTGTTCGCCGGCCTCTACAAGGCGGCGCAGTCGGCCGGCTGGAGCGGCGACGCGACGCTGCGAGCCGAGGGCCTGCCCGAGGTGAAGATCACCGCCGACGAGCTGTCGAAGTTCGCCGCCAGCGACGACGGCAAGTGGGCAGCCAACGACGCTCTGCGGCGTCAGTTCGCGATGACGAACACGTACAACGTGCGCGTGACGCTGCCCAACGGCGAGAGGCTCGAGCTGCGCAACGTCGCGCGCAACAAGCCCGACCAGGCCGAGTACGCGACGTCGATCCCGGTCGAGTTCCCGGCGATGAAGGGCAACACCGTCGTCGAGGCCTGGCCCACCGGTTCGGCCGAGGTCGCCGGCTACGTCGAGGCGCGCCGCTACCACGTGCACATCGGCGAGGAGCACTTCTACAGCGAGAAGAAGGGCGCCGAGGCCGCCGAGAAGTACATGGACGCCCACCCCGAGATCCGCTGGGCGGCCCGCGCCGCGCGCCCCAACAGCAACGCCGCCTACGAGGCCGAAGAGGCCGACCTTGCCAAGCACCACGTGTCGCCGCCGCCGTTCCCCTACGCCGACGTCGCGTGATGTCATGGCGGCGCCAGTAGGGGCGCTGCCACGGCCGCGACGGCACTGACCGAGGAGCGCGCACGGGCGCCCGCGCTGTCGCGGGCGCCTTTGCTTTCGTGGCTCCTGCCCCGCCTCGACGCGGGGGGGGCGTCGCTGTCCGGCTGCGGAAGAGCGCCCCAGCCCTCGGCGAAGACGGCCTTCGGCCATCTTCACCGCAGGCTGCTAGCAGGCTGTGGTGAAACCGCCGGCGGCGTTTCCACACAGCCTGCTATCCCTCTGGCAGGTCTGTTCCAGACCCGCCCCCCGTCGAGCGAAGCTCGACGGGGCCCACCACCCAAGACGCAGCCCTCGGCGAAGACGGCCTTCGGCCATTTTCACCGCAGGCTGCTAGGCTCGTCGCGGTGCCGAACCTGTTGAGCCTGCGGACCGGTGCCGGCGCCACGCTGGTCCGCTTCGACGCCGCCTTCTTCGACGCCACGGTCGCGCCGCTGCTCGCCCGCCGCGGGTTCGCGTCGACGGCGTCGGCCCGTTTTTCCGCCGACCTGCGCCTCAGCCTCGACGACGTCGCCCTCGACCGCTTCCTCGCCGGCCGCGACGTCGTCCCCGCCGGTCGCATCGAGGCCTGCGCGCACGTCTGGCGGGCGTTGATCCTTGTCGACGACGGCCGCGCGCGGCTCCCGACCCGCAGCCGCGACGTCGGCGGTGATCTGCCGCTCGCAGCGCCGACGCCGGCCACCGACGCCGTGCGCGCGCCGGATGGCCGGCGCGTCAAGGCCCGACCGCGGCGACGCACACCGCGCGTACCGTCGGCGCCGTCGCCGGCAGCGCCGTCGCCGGCAGCGCCGTCGCCGCCCTCGTCGGCGAGCGACCCGGCGGCGTTTGCCCTTGGCCAGCTGCAGCGCCTCGCCGAGCGCGTCGTCGAGCTCGTCCGCGCCGACGCCGACGCCGCGGTGGTCGCCGTCGTGGACGGCGCGGTCATGGTCGACGGCGTCGGGCGCGCGACGTTGCGCGCGCACCCGCCGGGAGCTGATCGTCGGGACGGGCCTTGACGGCGGGAGGTGCCGTCGCCATGAAGACCCGGTTCGAAGGTCCTTAGCTCAGTTGGTAGAGCATCGGTCTCCAAAACCGAGGGTCGAAGGTTCGAGTCCTTCAGGGCCTGCCAGACCAGAGACGCCGCCGGCCTCGCCGGCGGCGTTTCTCCCGGGAATGACGTCGACGGCGAGGCCGACGCGACGAAGAGCCCGACGGTCCCGCGCGACGATCTCGCCGGGACCGCGTGGATGAACGCCGCCGCGGTGGCCGCGGTGACGACGACGAGAAGGAGCGCGCGCATGCGCCAGAAGACGACGTTCGTGGCCCTGTTCTTCCTGTTCGCCGGCCTGGTGGTCGCGTTCGTGCTTCACCGCTCGGCCGAGTCGATCTTCAGCCTCGCGAGGATCAACAACGCCCCGGTTCTCGGCGACAACTTCCCGCTTTCGGCGCTGATCGGCGCGGTGATCGGACTGGGTGTGGCGGTCACGTTGTTCAACGTACCGCGCACGCACAACCTCGCTGGCGAGGTCGTCGACGAGCTGAACAAGGTCGCGTGGCCGACCGCCGCCGAGACGCGGGTGAACACGATGGTCGTGATCGTGACCTCGGTGGTCGCCTCGTTGATCCTCGGCGTCTTCGACATCACGTTCAGCCAGCTGTCGGTCCTGCTCGCCAACTCGGGCATCCACCTGTAGCCGCTGCGCGTCGACGACGACGTACGTTCCCCTGCCATCCCCTTTCGCCAGGACGAGACCGACCATGACCGAGACGCAGACGACGACGGAGTCGACCACGCCCAAGAGCGACAAGCTCAAGTGGTACGTCGTACACACCTATTCGGGCTTCGAGAACAAGGCGAAGACTGCGCTGCAAGACCGGATCAAGCAGCTCGGGCTCGACGCCCAGTTCGGCGAGATCCTGATCCCCGTCGAGACCGTGGAAGAGACGAAGACCGAGGAGAAGGGTGGCAAGACGGTCACCAAGAAGCGCCAGGTGAAACGCAAGTTCGCGCCCGGCTACATCTTCGTGCAGATGGAGATGAAGGCCGAGACCTGGCAGTGCGTGAAGAACACGCCCAAGGTGATGGACTTTATCGGCGCGCCGAACATGAAGAGCGCCAACACCGAGACCGACCTGAAGAAGATCCCGGCGGTACCCGAGAAGCAAGTGCTGGCGATGACCGAGCAGCTGTCGGACAAGGCGGTGCGCCCGGCGCCGAAGATCGAGTTCGACATCGGCGACAAGGTCCGCGTCGTCGATGGCAACTTCGTGAACTTCAATGGCGACGTCACCGAGGTGAACACGGCGAAGCAGAAGGTGAAGGTGTCGATCACCATCTTCGGCCGCAGCCAGCCCGTCGAGTTCGACTACCACCAGCTGGCCAAGGTCGGCTGAACGATGAATCCCGTTGGCGGCTGGTCATCCAGCGCCTGACAAACAACCTCGACGTTCGCTGGAAGAACGTCGACTTACAATGTGGGAGACCACCCGGTCGCTTGCACCACAGGAGTGAAGGCAATGGCAAAGAAGATTACAGCCTACGTGAAGCTGCAGTGCCCGGCGGGCAAGGCCAACCCGGCGCCGCCGGTCGGCCCCGCGCTCGGTCAGCACGGCGTCAACATCATGGGCTTTTGCAAGGAGTTCAACGCGCGGACGCAGGACCAGGCGGGCATGACGATCCCGGTCCTGATCACCGTGTACTCCGACAAGTCGTTCACCTTCATCACCAAGACGCCGCCGGCTTCGGTGCTCTTGAAGAAGGCCGCGGGCCTGAAGCTCGAGAAGAAGCCGGGTGCCGGCAGCAAGACCCCGGGCAAGACGAAGGTTGGCAAGGTCACGTGGCAGCAGTGCCAAGAGATCGCCAAGGTCAAGCTCAAGGACATGAACGCCTACGACATCGACCAGGGCGCCAAGTCGATCGCCGGCACCGCGCGGTCGATGGGCCTCGATGTGGTCGGCAAGCCGGCCTGAGCCTGACAGCCACCGCATGACCCACCGCAAGGTGGACGTCGTCGTCTTTCCAATTTCCACTTTCTTCTTCTGACTGCCGCTGCAGTCAACATCAGGATCTCACATGGCCAGCAAGCTGGGTAAGAAGCGCACCGCCGCCTTCAAGCGCGTGGACCGCACTGTTCGCTACAAGGTCTCCGAGGCGATGAAGCTCGTGAAGGGCTGCAAGACCTCCAAGTTCGACGAGTCCGTCGACGTCTGCTTCAATCTGGGCGTCGACCCGCGCCACGCCGACCAGATGGTGCGCGGCGCCGTCGTGATGCCCAACGGCACGGGCAAGACCATCCGCGTCGCCGTGTTCGCCAAGGGAGCCAAGGCCGAGGACGCCAAGAACGCCGGCGCGGACATCGTCGGCGCCGACGACCTCCACGACCGCATCGCGGGCGGCTGGATGGAGTTCGACCAGGTCATCGCGACCCCCGACATGATGGGTGTCGTCGGCAAGCTCGGTCGCGTGCTCGGTCCGCGCGGCCTGATGCCGAACCCGAAGGTCGGCACGGTGACGATGGATGTCGCCAAGGCCGTCCGTGAGTCGAAGGCCGGCAAGGTCGAATACAAGGTCGAGAAGGCTGGCATCGTGCACGCCGGCATCGGCAAGGTCTCGATGGAGAGCGACAAGCTCGTCGAGAACTTCAAGGCGCTCTTCGAGAACATCCTGCGCCAGAAGCCGTCGTCGGCGAAGGGCATCTACGTCAAGAACATCACGTTCTCCTCGACGATGGGCCCCGGCGTGAAGGTCGACATCGCCGACGCGACGGCGCTGTCTTCGGCGGCGGAGCAGGCCTGAGCGGCCCGCCCATCGTGCGCGTCACGGGTGTACGACGGTGACGCGTACGCAGGCGAACACCGGTGTACGAAGGCGAAGCGGGCCCCACGGGCCCGCTTCGTTCTTGGGCCCGCGCGCGACACACCGGCGGGCGCGCCGTCGGGGTCGACAAGCGACGTCGCCGTTCGCTACACCCGGCAAGTGAGCCTCGTCCTTCCGTGCCCGACGCTCGTCTACGAGGTGATCCCGGAGCACTTCGTGCCCGGCTCCGCAGCCGCCTCGCCGCTGCGAAGCATGGTCGACCGTCTGCCGCATCTCGTCTCGCTCGGCGTCGACGGACTGGCGCTCACCCCCGTGTTCCCTGCCCACGACGCGCTGCGCCTGCACACGACGAGCTTCGACGACATCGACCCGGCCCTCGGCACCAGCCACGACCTGCAGGCGTTGTGCAGCGCGGCGTCGGCCCACGGCATCGGCGTCGTTGCGATGGGCGTGTTCGACCACGTCAGCGACCGGCACCCCTGGTTCGTCGCCGCCCGCGAGCAGGTCGTCGACGATCGCCGCTTTCCGCCCGAACAGCGCACGCGGGCGTTCTTCGCATTCACCGAAGGGCTGCGCCACGGCTACGCCTGCCGCGACGGCTCCCCCGACGAGCCCGAACTCGACGTCGCCCACGTCGAGGTGCGGCGGCGCTTGTTCACCGGCGAGGAGAGCGTCATCCACCGCTTCCTCGAGCTCGGCGTCGTCGGCTGGCGCATCCTGCGCGCCGAGCAGGTGGGCTACTCGATCCTCCGCGAGCTGCAGCGCGCCGTGCGCACCGCCGAGGGCGCTCACTACCTGATCGGCGACATCAAGGGCTTCGCCGACCGCTACCAGCGCGACGGCCTGCTCGACGCCGTCGTCAACCACTATGCCCGCGAGGCGGTGCTCGCCTACCTGAAGGGCGAGGTGCCTGCACGCCAGCTGGCGCGCGTCGAGCGCGATCTGCAGGCCGCGTACGGCAAGGCCCTCGCACGCGCCTGGATGACCCTCAGCGGTCACGACACGCCGCGCCTTGGCGCGATCCTGCCCGACGCCGCCCGGGTCCGTCTGGCCAAGCTGCTGGCCTATACGCTGCCCGGTTGCGCGCACGTGCTCTTCGGCGAGGAGGTCGGCTTGCCGCGCGGCACATCGGCCGCGACGCCGATGCAATGGGATCCCGCTGCCTGGGACGCCACCACGCTTTCTCTGCACCGCCGGCTCGGCGCCCTGCGCCAGACGCGGGCGGCCCTTCGGGGCGGCGACTTCGTCGACCTGACGCCCGAGGGCGAGGTCGAGGTATTCGCCTTCGCTCGCGTGACGTTGGATCCGCGCGAGACCGTCGTCGTCGTCGTCAATCGATCGGAGCAGCCGCAGGTCCGAAAGCTGTTCGCGCCGATGAGCGATCTGCCCGACGGGCTGACGCTGCGCGACGTCCTCGACGCCGAGAGCGGCGGCCGGCGCGTGCGCGTCCGCTCGGGCTCGCTGCACCTCGAGATCGAGGCCGCGGGCGCCGTCTGCCTCGTCGCTGACGACGAAGACGAGACGATGAGGCGGTTCTTTCGCGGTTACTGAATGCCGGCCTGACGCTCGGCGCGTCGATCTTCCGGCGGCCTTTCGTGACGTCGCCTACCAGGCTGCGGTGAAAGCGCAGGCGGCGTTTCACCAGCGCCTGCGGTCCCTCGGCGGGTCTGTTCCAGCTCCGCCCCCCGTCGAGCGAAGCTCGACGGGGCCCCCCACCCGTGAGCAGCCCGCGGCGAAAACCGCCGTCGGCCATTTTCACCGCAGGCTGCTCACGGGGAAGTGTCTCGCGCGACCGACGCGCCCCCGCCGTACGCCCTGAGCGACTGTGGGCACAAAAGAGGCGCGGGCCTCGTGGCCCGCGCATGCTGCAGCCCGTGACGGAGCCCGTCAGGGCGCCGCGTTGCAGGTTGTCGGATCGATGACGATCGGGAACCCGACCTCCGCCGACAGCTCGTCGTCAGTCAGCGAGAACGTGATCTTCGTGTCGGGCGTGACCACCGCGACGCAGTCGACGTTCACGGTGACCTGCAGCGCCGGCGAGCCCAGGAACGGGCGCGTCGTACACCACGGACGATCCGGGTCGATTTTGGACGCGAAGCCGCAGTTCAGCTCGTCGAGCGTGATCTCATCGGCCGTGACCGTGGCGTCGGCACCACCCTCGACGGTGGTCAGCGCGCCGAAGTTCGTCGTCGGGCAGTTCCCGTTCTCGTCGACCCACGCGTACAGGTAGCGACCCAGGTCGCCGCTGCGGTGCAACGCCTTGCGGCCGGGGTTGCAGAGCGTGGCGATGCCCTGGCCGTTCGGAAGCTCGGTGCACGGCGAGGTGACCGGCGGCGACGTCGGCTCCTGACAAGCGTGGTTGCCCGTCGCCGGCTCGCAGGACTCGCCGAACAGCAGACGTGGCGCGGTGACGTTCAGCACGTGGGTCTGCAGGAAGACCTCGGTGTCGCGATCCCAGGTGCCGTTGGTCTGCGCCACGGTGCCGTCCCGATCGGGGTCGAAGCCGAACGTCGCGCTGCCGTCGACGTCGTTGAACAGGTCGCTGGCCACCTGCCGCTCGGTCTGCGTCATGCCGTTGACCGATGCGTTCAGATAGTTGTCGCGGCTGCAGGAGTCGTTCTTGTCGAGGAACGGCTCGGGCACGTCGATGAAGTCGTCGACCTTGCGCACGCCGTCGACGCAGGGCGAGTCGAGGTTCGCGTCGAAGCTGGCGTCGTCGCGGCCCGGGCACGGGCCTTGGTCCCGCACGAGCTCGGAGAGCACACAGTTGGGGTCACCCGGACTGCCGTCGGCGCGCTCGAAGCGGCAGGCGATGCCGATGGGCTCGTTGGTCTCGTGGCGGCCGTTACTGTTGAGATCGATGAAGTCGAGCACGCCGTTGCCGTTGCCGTCGAGGAAGCTCTCTTCGCCGCGGGCGCTGGCGTACAGCGACAACAGGCCGTTTTGCGGGCAGAACGTCCCGTCCGAAAAGTCGAAGCAGCCCATGTTCAGTTCGCAGTCGCGGCTCGTGCCGTCGAGGCAGCCCACCGGGAAGCCGCAGGCCCGCGGGTCATCGGCCAGATCGGCGTCGCAGCGGCGGGTCTCGTCGACCTCGTAGGTGACCCCGGTGAACGTCACCGGCATGCGGTCGGGCTCGGACTGCCGCCCGGGCAGCGGGCAGTATGCCTGCGTCTCGCTATCGGCGCACAGCGCCAGCAGGTCGCATGGCGTCGCCGTCGTGTTGTCCAAGCAAGCGTCGGCGGCGCCGAAGCCATCGATGTCCCCACGATTGCGTACCTCGAGGCCATACGACCAGCCCCGAACGTCGGCGCGGGCGCGCCCGGGGTTGCCGGTCCGGAACTGGGCCACCGCGCTGCCCTCGGCGTTCGTCGTCGCCGACGGCGTGATGTTGCCGCCCTCGGCCCGGAACTGGACCTGAGTGTTCGCACCGACCCGGTTGGTGAAGCGATCGACCAGCTGGGCGGCGCATACGGCGTCGATGGCCTGACCCGACTGCGGCTCGCAGGCGAAGTCGCTGTTCAGGAACGTGGGCAGCCCCCCGATGATGGCGATCGACGCCGACTCTACGGTGATCGGGAAGCCGTTGCTCGGCACGGCGGTGACCACCACCGTCACGGGACCGGCGATGGAGCCAGCGGCCAGCGTCGTCTGGACGACACCGTCGGTGTTCGAGATGTCGGACTGCTCGACGGTGACACCGCGGTCGGCGGTCGCGTTCGTCACGAAGCGCACCGGCACGCCCGCCAGCGGGTTGCCGGCGTCGTCGAGCAGCTCGAAGGTCACGCTCGAGGTCGACGGCAGCGTGCCGCCGCGGACGCCGATGGTCGGCGGAGTTGCGGCCTGGAAGATCATGCTCTGCAGAATCGGGTCACGCTCGACGACGATCGTTCGCGATACCTGGAAGATCGTATCGTTGGCCTGGATCATCTGGACGTTGAGTCTCGCCGTGCCTCGCGCGATGGGGCTGACCGGGGCGATCTGGAACTCGGCCCGTCCGTCGGCGCCGGCCACCGCCGCCGTCAGCGAGGTTAGCGAGCGTCGCACGGCGTCGGTGCCGCCGCGGTTGCCGGCGAACCGGATGAGCGCCTGGCTGTCGGGCGCGATGGTGAGCACCACCGCGACGTTGGTGAACGGCTGCTCGGCCTGCTCGGCGGTGACGATGAACTTTACCGGCACGGCGGTGCTGTCGTCGGAGCGCAGACTGGTGGCCGAGAAGTCGGCGTTTCCAATCACCGAGCCGCGCTCGCTGACCGACAGCCCGATCGTGGCCACCACGGGCGGCACCGCCGTCGCGTCGACGCCGGTGTCGAAGGTCCCCTGGATCGTCACCGGGACGCCACGCCCGCTCACGTCGGGGGCCGTGGCGGCGACAGAGCCGAGGCCGTTCTCGTCCAGGGTCAGCGTCGCGACGCCGCCGGCGACCACCACCGACGCGCTCGGGCTGAACACCACCGCCGTCGTTGTCGTGCAGGCGAGGACCACGGTCTGTCCGGTAGCCGGCGAGCCGTCGGTGCGGCGCGCGTTCAGCGACAACACAGTCGTCTTGCCGCTCTCGAGCTCGAACTTCGAGGCCACCATCGACAGCGACGATTGGTTTTGGAACGGCGCGAAGACCAGCGTGATCGTCTTTTCGACGCCGCGGACCGTCGCCCGCACGGTGACGACCTGAGCCACGCCGAAGCGCGGCGACGTCACGAGGAAGTTGGCGTTGCCCTCGGCGTCGGTCTGGATGCCGACGAGGCGCTTTTGCAGGGGCGTGTCCGCTGCGGTCGCCAGCACCTCGGGGATGCCGTCGGGGTCAACGCCGCGGATGCCGTCGAGGATCTCGACCTCGGCGACCTCGATGGTCTCGACGTCGACAGCCTCGTCAGCGGCCGGCGCGGGGTCTTCGCCGCTGCCGATCCGCGATCGGGCGATCTGGAGCGTGACGTTGCAGGACGACACGCCGTCGGCCTGCAGGCGGGAGCAGTTTGCGTCGAGATCGTCGTCGATCTCGTAGAAGAAATTCGTCGCTTCGACGCAGCTGACTACCGTCAACTCGGTCAGGTTCGTGTCGGTGGTCGTCACGCCGAGCTGGACGCGACCGGCGGCGTCGCCGCAGCGGAACACGAACCCGCCCTCGCCGGCGTCGGGCGTCACGGTCACGCTGGTGCTGTTCGCCGTCGCCGCGTCGGCGCCGACGAAGGCGTCGCCGGCGACGGCGTCGCCCTCGACCGGTCCGACCGTGACAATGACGTCACCGGTGGCCGCCTCGCCGCCCGATGCGGTGGTCTTGAATGTGACGTCGATCGCCTCGCCGAGCGTGACGCGCAGTCGCGGCACATCGAGCTTCAGGGACGCCTTGGTGACGATCGGTGGCGGCTTGTCTTCGGGGCAACCGGTCGTCGTCGCCGCCAAAACGACGAGGGGCACGACGAGCAGCGGCGGGGTGAGCCGGTCGAGCAAGTGGGAAAACAGCGGCGCACGCATCGGCATCCTCCACGAACAATCAAGCGGGCAGGCGACCAGCGCCTGCAGTGACCGGGCTCAATGAAAACCCGGGTCCGGGGGATCGTCAAGTTTCCCGGGGGGGACGCCTCGTCGCACCGTGGCAGGCCTGCGGGCGACGCGTCTTCAGCGGCGTACCGGCGCGGACTTGCGCCCGGCGTCGCGACCTTGCAGGCCTTGCAGTCGCCGCTGTGCCCGCGCCACGTCGCGCGCGGCGGGGAGCCCGAGCAGCGCCAGCCGCGCCTGCGGCAGCGCCGCCCGGACGGCGTCGCGCACCGCGCTGCCCCCGACGCCAGCGACGTTGGCGATCTGCTGCGTCGGCTGGAACGGCCGGCCGAACAGGACCCCCTTGCCGATCGCCTCGGCCAAAGACGCCGGATCGTCGAGGGTGTCGCGCACGTCGCGGGTGTAGCGGGCGACCACCCGCTCAAGCTCGTCTGCCGACGGCGCGCGCCGGGCCAGGCGCTCCAGCTGGCTCGCAAGGGCATCCACGAGGATGACGAAACGGTCGTGCCGGACCTGGCCGCCGAGCTCGAGGACGCCCCGCTCTTCGTAGAAGTCGACCATCGCCCAGACCGCATAGGCGAGCCCACCGCGGTCGATGACCTCGTGCTGCAGCCGCGAGGCCGGCCCGTCGTCGAGCAGCCGACCAACCACCGACCAGACCGTCGCGGCGTCGTCGCGGAAGCCGGGGATGGGCAGGCACAGGCGCAGCGATGTCTGCGCGTCGTCGGTGCGCGTCACCCAGACGGGCTGCGCCTCGGTCGCCGTGGCGCGCGGGGCGACGCCCGTCGGCAGCGCTGGGCCCGCGGGCAGGCGCCCGAAGGTGCGCCGGGCGGCGGCGGCGACGGCGTCGTGGTCGACGTCGCCGGCGACGCTGACGACAAAGTGGCGGGCGCCGTAGTGCGCCGCATGGAACATACGCAGCGCCGCCCGCGTCACCCGCCGAACGTGGCGGGGCGTCGCCTCGATGGTGCGTGCCAACCGGTGGCCCGTGAACAGCTGCCGGAACACCACGTTGTCCAGGTCGATCTCGACACCGTTGTCGTCGTAGAGCTCGGCCAGCTCCTCTTCGATGACGCCGAGCTCGGTGGCGAGCCCCTGCAAGCGGGGATGTCCGAGCATCCGGGCCAGCAGGGCGAGGGCGTCGTCGACGCGGTCGGCGTCGCAGCGGGTGTCGAACGTGACGCGGTCGCGGTAGGTCGCCGCGCCCAGATCGCCGCCGAAGTCGTCGGCGGCGAGGCTGACCGCGCGGGCATCGGCGAGCTCGGCGGTGCCGCGAAAGACCATGTGCTCGACGACGTGGGACAGGCCCCACGTGTGATCGTCTTCGTGCACCGGGCCGCCGCGCAGCTGCACGTAAAGGTGACAGCGGGCGTGGCCGGGCATGGCCGCGGTCACCACGGCGGTGCCGTTGGCAAGGCGCGTCTCGCGGATGCGGGCGCGGGGCAGACGCGTCATCGCGACTCCAGGGGCAACGCCATCCCGAACGCCGCCGCCGTCGCCACGAACGCCGGCGGCGTCGGCGCGACGACGTCGAGGGGCGGGGTGCCGACGGCGGCGCCGGCGACAGCGGGCAGGGCGATCCGACGCGCGTGCAGCCCAAGGTGCGTGGCTCCCGGTTGGCGCACGGCGTAGCGGTGGTCGCCGAGGAGCGGGTAGCCGGCGTGGGCCAGATGCACGCGAATCTGGTGGGTACGTCCGGTGCGCGGCACGACGGCGAGCAGCGTCGCGCCGGCGCCGCGCGCCAGCACCTGCCAGGCTGTCGTCGACGGCTTGCCCGCCAGCGAAACCCGCGCTCGGCCGGTCTTGTCGGGGGGCAGCAGCGGCGCATCGATGACGCCGGCATCGTCGGCGACCACGCCGGCGACGACAGCGAGGTAGGCGCGTTCGACGAGGCCTTCGCGGAAGGCCTGCGACCACGCCGCCAGCGCGCCCGCCCGGGCGAGCAGCAGGGCGCCGCTGGTGTCGACGTCAAGGCGGTGCGCGGCATACAGCGGACGGCCTGCCCGGGCGAACGAGTCGGTGATGCTCGCGGCGGCCTGCCGGGTGGGCTCGCAGGCGACGCCAGCGGGCTTGTCGACGATGATCAGGTCGCCGTGGTCGACGAGCAGCGGCGGCAGCGCCACGACGCCACGGTCGGCGTCCCGACCCGCGGCGCGCGCCGCGTCGCGCTCCTGGCTGAGGTCGTCGTCGATGATCTCGACGGTCAGGCCCGCACGGATGAGCTTGCCCTGCTGTCGGACGCGGGTGCCTTCGATCCACACGCTGCCCCGGGCGATCAGTTCGCGGGCGCGGCGACGGGAGATCTGCGGCAGGGCCGCGGCTACGGCCTGATCGAGGCGTCGCAGCGCGCCGCCGTCGTCGAGAGTGGAGCGGAATGAGTAATGGGACATCGAGAAGTTGCGCGCCAAAAGACTGGATCTTTAGGATGCCGCTCCTGTCATGGCTATTCCCCTCGGCGCATTGTGGGTTGCGGGAGAGCGGCGTCGGAGTCTGTTCGGGAAGTTTTTTTGAGGAGCAAGAATGGGAGACAACAGCGCGGCCAGGGCGAAGGCGCACAAGACGAAGGCAGCCGAAGACGCGGCCGACAAGAAGCCCGAGCCGACACCGACGACACCGCCGTCGCCGCCGCCGCGCGGCCCGCGCCACCTGCGGGCGCCCATCGAGATCCGCGTCGAAATCACGGCCCGCAGCCAGTCGTTCACGACGACGTCGCGCAACATCGCGCTCGGCGGCATCTCCTTCGAGTCGCAGCAGCAGTTCCGCGTCGGCGACCTGGTCAATGTCCTGCTCTACATCCCGGTGAAGAAAGAGCTCGAGCTGCTGAAGGTCGCCAGCGAGGTCGTGTGGGTCGAGGACCTCGGCGGCTCGTGGATGTGTGGCACGGCGTTCCGCAAGTTCGCGCCCGGTGACGAGCGGCGGCTGCGCGAGTGGCTGCTCGAATGCGTGCGCGCCCAGCGCGCCGGCGTCGCGGCGGCCGGCACGCCCGCCCCCGGTGACGACGACGACGAGTAGTCGACCGTCAGCCGCCGGTGACGGGCCGCCCCGGGCCGGGTGCGGCGGGCGCCTCGCCCGCACTCCGCTCGGCGGCGCAGCCTGGGTCATGTTCGTCCGGCGCCACGACCAGGCTCCCACCGGAGACCCGCCCCAGGCGCACGGCGACGACCAGGCGGCCAAGATCGCGGACAACCCGGGGAACGCGCCGCAGGAGCTGGATTGGTGGCGACCGCTGCTCTTCAAGCTCGATGGGGATCTCCTGGATGCGCAGGCCGGCGCGGCCCGCCCGGATCACGAGCTCGCTGGCGAAGAGGTCCTTGTCGATGATGCAGGCCTGCACGATGGGCAGCAGCCGCGCGCGCGAGAGCGCCTTGAGCCCGTGGGTGTCGGTGCCCTGAAAGTCGAGGGCGACCCACAGGAGCCCATTGATGACCCGGGTGGCGGCGCGGCGCATCCACGGGCGGCGATCGCGGGCGCCGGGCATCGCCTTGCTGCCGACGACGAGGTCGCACTCGTCGTGGTCAAGGCGTCGAAGCGCACGCTTGACGAAGCCGAGGTCGCAAAGATCGATCTCATCGCAGACGACGACGTCGCCGCGGGCGGCCTCGATGCCACGGCGCAGGGCGCGGCCGTAGTCGGGGCTGTCGGACTGCAGGAGCACCAGACCGGCAAGCTCGCTGACGAGCTCGTTGACGAGCGGCACCGTGCTGTCGCGGCAGCCGTTGGCCGACACGATGATCTCGAACGGGCGCCCGAGCGACGTCAGCCCGGCGTGGTAGCGGCGCAGCGCGCCCTCGACGATCGCCTCTTCGTTGTAGACGGGGATGACCACCGAGAGCTGCGGCGCGCTGGACGCCCCCGAGGACACACCTTGCGAGCTCGTGCGTAGCGAGCTGGCGGGGTGGCCCGCTTCGAAGGACGATGACGACGACGACACGCGGTTTCGCTAACAGAATCTTGAGGCCGGCGACAGGGGCATCTATCTGCTGCGCATGGCAACCAGCGCGCGCACCTTCGACGTCATCGTGATCGGCTCCGGCCCCGGCGGCGAGGGAGCGGCGATGCGCTGCGCGAAGGCGGGCCGGCGCGTTTGCGTCGTCGAGCGCTACTCGATGGTCGGCGGCGGCTGCACCCACTGGGGCACTATCCCGTCGAAGGCGCTGCGCCACGCGGTGCAGGAGATCGTGCGCCACCACCAGTCGCCGTTCTTTACGTCGTCGACGGTGCGCGAGCAGCCGCGGTTCAAGGACCTGACGAAGACGGCGTCGTCGGTGATCATGCGGCAGGTGCGGATGCGCAGCTCGTTCTACGAGCGCAATGAGGTCGATGTCATCGAGGGCGAGGCCCGCTTCGTCGATCCCCACACCATCGAGGTCATCCAGGCCCGCGGGGCGCGCGAGCTGCTCACGGCACAGCACTTCGTGATCGCCACCGGCTCGCGCCCGTACCACCCCACGGGCGTCGACTTCGCGCACCCGCGCGTCTTCGACAGCGACACGATCCTGCGGCTTCAGGAGACGCCGCACTCGCTGACCATCTACGGCGCCGGCGTGATCGGCTGCGAGTACGCCTCGATGTTCCGCGGGCTCGGCACCAAGGTGAACCTCGTGAACACGCGCGGCAAGCTCCTGAGCTTCCTCGACGAGGAGATCATCGACGCGCTGTCGTACCACCTGCGCGATCAAGGTGTGCTCATCCGCCACGATGAGGAGGCCGAGCGCCTCGAGACCGTCGACGACGGCGTCGTGCTGCACTTGAAGAGCGGCAAGAAGCTGAAGTCCGACGCGTTGCTGTGGGCCAACGGGCGCACCGGAAACTCGCAGGGGCTCGGGCTCGAACTGATGGGGATCGTGCCCAATGATCGAGGCTCGATCCCCGTCGACCGCGCCTACCGGACGCAGGCTGCACACGTCTTCGCGGTGGGTGACGTCGTCGGTTGGCCGGCGCTGGCTTCGGCGGCCTACGATCAAGGCCGCTTCGCCGCCGGCCACATCGTCGAGGGCCACTCCGAAGAGGAACTGGTCACCGATGTGCCGACGGGCATCTACACAACGCCGGAGGTGTCGTCCGTGGGGCGCAACGAGCGCGAGCTGACGGCGGCGGGTGTGCCCTACGAGGTCGGCCACGCGCAGTTCAAGAGCCTCGCGCGGGCGCAGATCACCGGGCAAACGGTGGGCATGCTCAAGCTGCTGTTCCATCGCCAGACGCTGGAGCTGCTGGGCATCCACTGCTTCGGCGATCAGGCCGCCGAGATCATCCACATCGGGCAGGCGATCATGGCGCAGAAGGGGGGCGCCAACTCGTTGAAGTACTTCGTGAACACCACGTTCAACTATCCGACGATGGCCGAGGCCTATCGCGTGGCGGCGCTGAACGGGCTGAACCGCGTGTTCTGACGCTCCGCCCTCGGTCCCTCACTCGTCCTCGAGGAACAGCACCTCGTCATCGACCGCCGGCAGGTCGCCGATGCCCTCAAACACCGCACTCGGCTTCTTCGGGGAAGCAGCACGGGCCTGCTCTCTCTGCAACGCGGCCTTCTGCTCGCCAGCGGCGAGCTCGGGCTGGTTCGAGATCGCGTGCCCCCCCGGGGCCGTCGACTCGTCGTTGGCCTTGAAGCTCGCCGCGGAGGGCGGCGCATCCGTCGCGCCGGCGTCGTCGTCGAAGAGCTCGGCAGGTGCGACCAGCGACGGTCGGATCGCGGCGATCTGCGCCAGCGACGGTGCGTTGCGCGCGTACATGGTCGTGCCACCCGGGGTGATGGCGTGTGGTGCCGTGCGGTCCTCTAAAGTCGCTCCGCTCTTCGACAGCGAGCGGGTCGCCTGCTGGGTGCGTGGCTCGAACCCGTCGTCGTCCGCCGCAGCGTCGCTGCCCGCTGCGACGACAAGCGCGGGGGGCGTGCGGGGTGGCGTCGACGTCGAAGAAGTTCGCGCGCGCAGATCGGTGCGTGCGGCCGCGGCCTTTCCGGCGCGCAGGTCGGGAGCGCGAGTCGGGCCTGGTGACACAAACGCTGCGGCTGCTGCCGAGGCTGACGGCGGTGCTGCACCGGGCCGGAGCGCCGTTGACCCCTGGACGGGCAGCTCGAACTTCGCGGTGGGCGCATCCTCGTTCTCGAGCTCGTCGGCGGGCAGCACGCCGTCGTCGCTGGCGAAAGCCGGCGCGCCCTCCTCGGAGACGCCGCTCTTGGCCCCGGTGACGAGGTGCATCGACGTCAACTGATCGCGCAGGACGGCGGCCTCGCGGCGCAGCTGCTCGACCTTGCGGCGCTCGTCGGCCAGCTCGGCGACGAGAGCGGCGCTGCCGTGGGCGACGGCGTGGTCGACGGCGCGCTTCGCGTCGTCGAGCTGCTTCTTGACGTCGCGGTGCTGGGCCTCGAGCCGCGCCACGCCCTCGTCGGCGAGCTTCTTCGCGGCGGCGAGGCGTTCGTCCGCGTCGTTCCGCGCCAGGGCGAGCTGCTCCTCGGCAGTGCTCGCGGCCTGCTTCGCGGCGGCGAGCTCCTCGGCCTGCTGGGCCTGCTGCTGCGTGACGACGAGCCCCCACTGCGCCAGCAGCAGCAGCTCGATGCGCTCGAGGAACGCCGCCTCGTCGGGGGGGATGGGCACGAAGGTCTCGAGCCCGCGCGACAGCGCCGCGACGATCATCCCGGACTTCGCCGGGTCGTCCATCAGCATCACCGCGCCGGCCTGCCGGTCCTGGCGCGCGGCGCGGCCGAGCTCGATCCCGAGCATGTCGCCGAGCTCGAGCTCGACGATCAGCAGGTGGCAGGGCGCGCCGCGGAGCCGGGCCTGCGCCTCGCCGCCGCGGGCGAAGGCCTCGGCGGGGAAGCCCCGGGACTGCAGGAAAGGCAGCAGCCGAGAGACCTTGGGTCCGACGAGCACGAGCCGGAAGCCGCCGGGGTGGATACGCACGGCAACACCTTCGCACGCTCCGGCGTCTCGCTCCAATTGGCGCTATCGTTCGACAATGGATCACGATCAGGCGCTCGCCACTCTGCCGTCTTCGTTCGCGGCCCAGTCCGAGAGCCAGTTCCGCGAGCCCTGGCTGCGCCGGGTCCGCGACGTCGACGACGACACCGTCGCCGGCCTGCTGCAACAGCTGGTGTCGCTGCGGCGGCTGCGCAACGCCGTGGCGGCGACCGCCTGCGGCGCCGGCGTCGGCATCTTCGGCCTGCTCGACGTCCACGGCGTCTATGCGCTGCTCATCTACGGCACCCTCGCTGCGGCGGTGGGCATGCCGGTGTTCGCCATCGGCAGCCTGTCGGTGCGTCGTCTGTTCCTGCGCGAATCGCTGGCCCAGGGTCTGTCGCCGACGGCTTCCATGCTCGTGCTCACGCGCGCCGAGCGCCGCGCGCGCCTCGTCGCCCCGTGGCGCTCCGAAGACGACAAGATCGCCGCGCTGCTCGCGGCGGTGCGTGAGCCCGACACCGCGTGACGGTGGGGTTCCGCGTTGCTAGCCGACGCCATGACCCCGTACGTCCCCTGCCGCGCCTGCGGCGCACCATTCGACGCGCTTGCCGCCCCGACCCGGTGCCCGGCCTGCGGCGTCGTGGTCGAGCCTCACCCTCAGGCGACGCCGTTTGCGCGCCTCGGAGTGATCCCCCCTCGCTTCGGCGTCGACGACGCGGCGCTGGAGCAGGCGTGGCTGCAGCGGTCGCGGCAGGTGCACCCCGACCGCTTCGCGCGTCGGCCCGACGCCGAGCGGCGCGCGGCGGCGCAGCAGACCGCGGCGCTGAACGACGCGTGGCGCGCGCTGCGCACCCCGTTCGATCGCGCCGTCTGGCTCGTCGGCAGCGTCGGCGTCGCCGAGCCGCGCCTGCCGCAGGCGGCGCTGGTCGAGCTCATGGAGCTGCGCGACGAGGCCGCGGTCGACGCCGCCGCCCGCGCCGCCGTCGTCGACCGCTGCGCCGTCCGCTTCGCCGAGGTCATGGCCCGCGCTGCTGGCGAGCTGCAGGTCGTCGACGCCGCAGCG
>Ga0194129_10003394_pt1 | contig 22176 bp, 27 predicted proteins | sample TA2KigCa35mmetaG_FD_150862 | JGI IMG/M metagenome (GOLD analysis project Ga0194129, IMG submission 150862) | Freshwater microbial communities from Lake Tanganyika, Tanzania - TA2015038 Kigoma Deep Cast 35m | ecosystem: Environmental > Aquatic > Freshwater > Lake | place: Tanzania: Lake...
AATCGGAGAGCAACCGAAGGTTGCTCCACGTGTAAGTGGCAACGAAGTTGCCACGACACTTGCCCCTTCGGGGCAAGATAACTGCCTTCGGCAGATATCCCTTTGGCGATTTCAGGTTATTCCCTTCGGGACGGCGTTTTAAATGTGCAAAGGTTTAAAATGAGACACCCCACTAGCTCCCGAAGGGACGCGGGGTGTCATTTCAAATCATTACTACCCATAGGGAACCGCACCATAGGAGAATTAAAATATCCCATTTTAATTCTTCAATGGTGTAAATCTTCCTTTAACATCTACATTTTATACCGGTGAAGATTTAAAACCGCACCCCGCTTGCTCCCGAAGGGACGCAGGGTGCTTTGTTTCAAATCGTTACCGATACCGCTCCTTTGAAGATTTATACCAGTGAAGAATTAAAATCGCACCCCAAAGGGGTGCTATCTTTTAATTCATTACTGATACCGCGCCATCGGAGAATTAAAACATGCCGTTTTAATTCTTCAATGGTGTAAAACATGCTGTTTTAAATCTTCAAAGGTGTAAAATGCCTCCGATAGAGATTCAATTGTTTATAAGTAATTTATTAGATTTTTATCAATTCTCTATTGTTCCAATTTGAAAACCCATCTCAAATTCTGTTTTCAAATCACAACATTCACACTTCATTGTTTTTTATATATTTATTGTAAAATGCCTATCAATATTATATATAACAATGCGTAAAACAAAAAAATATTTCGGTAGTAGCAGAACCCTCAGACCTCGTATTACTGAAAAATTAAAATCGTCCCCAAAATCTCTCTCTAGAGATGAACTCTCCGGCAAAATACAGTGGTTAATTGACTTTGCCGGCACTGAAGATATTATGAAACATATTTTTAAAAAATTCACTTCATTTAGTAAATCTGACCCCAACAAATTAGAAAGAATTGAAATCACCGGCAATCTTGACCCCAACGCAAATTATAGAAACAAAATCGTTTTTAATACCTTCGGCAAAGGCGTCGGTCACTGGATATACTTCTCCAGAACCGGTGAAGAATTCAATTCCTATAAACTCGGTCACCAAAAACCTCAAACAAATCAGTTCTGCCAATCTTTTGCCACATTGTATCTCCTCAAAGACTGGGGATTACCTGATATTCCCGACTTCTTCTCTAGACTACAATCATCGTTGTCGGCAAAAACTGTTGCCAATAAAAATACCATCTGGGGACACAATATTGAAGTTGTCATCGATATGTGGAAATGGTTGTTTAATAAAAATTCTAGCAAAACTTGGATTATTAAAGAAATGAAACTCATTAATGATGAATATATTGCTTTTAATGCCAGCACTCGGTTCAAAAGCAAACATAATGTTTTGATTGCTAATAATACAGCAGATATTGATTATAATCTTATTGAATCCAAATTAAATGATATTGTTTCTCATAGAGTCGAAATTGCCAGAGAAACATAATTCACTGACACAGTTTTTTTAAATAGACGGTCCCGGAACTAATGGACAACCCGGCGTTGCTTATATTTTTGAATATTTTGATTAAAAAACACCTCCCACCAAACAACTTCTCTCTATTATTTCTCATACTGGATTATTATACAATATATCCAAGGATATTTCACTATGTTTTTCTTTATTATCTTCCTTGTCTCTTCTTCATATTCTTCTCCTATTTTTGCTTCATATACTATTCCATCTTCGTCTTCACGCACTATTCTTGTTTCACATTTTATCTTTCTTATACAAAACATCTTCTCCGTGCTTCCTGTCACTCTGTAAAAATTGTTCTCTTTCTTTCCTGAAATCATTATTACACGACCCTCATAATTTGTATCGCTATCGTATTGTTCTTCCATTTTATATTCATCTGTTTTACAATCACTACCACAATTTCTTTCGGATCAATTTTGTCAAAAGATTATATAGTAAATATGTGGTTTGATGCTGTCGAAACAGGTGATTTATCTCTTGTTAAAAAATTACTATTGGAAAATAGCAATTTATTACATTCTCTATCGCAAGACAAAGAAACTGCCATCATCAAAGCATCTGAAAATGGTCACGCTCAAGTTCTCTTATTTCTCTTGTTGTCCGGCGCAAATCCAAATGATACTGACCTTACTATTCTACATCAATCGCCTCTCATTCTCGCCTCACACCAAGGTCATACTGATGTCATCAATATTCTACTTGATGCCGGCGCAAATATGGAATATCAAAATTCTCTCGGCGAAACTGCTCTCATCACTGCTGCTCAAGAAGGACAAATTAATGCTGTTAGACTACTTCTGTTGTCAGGTGCAGACCCGTCACGCACTAATTCAAATGGCGATTCTCCTCTATCACTTGCTTCATCTTTGTTGCGTGGAGACAGAAAAACTGCTGTTTGTCATTTACTTAGAATCTAGAAAAAATAAAAAAAAACACCCACTATTTTTATTAAACACACACATACACAATTATTAAAGGTTATTTTCTCTGCCTTTAAGCACTGCGCGATGTATCTCTTGTGAAATCTGTAATATTTCTTCTGGACTATTTAACCTACCTGTTGAAATGTCATCTTTGAATTTACTATATAATTTATCCTCTACCGCTTTTCTATATATTTCTCCGCAATTACGCTCTAAAATGTTGAAGAAATCATTGTAACTAAGTGTTATTGCAAGAGACGGAAATTTTTCTGGTTTTGGTTCTGGTTCTGGTATATTCCAGAAGTTTGGTCTTGGTTCATACAACTTGTTTTTTACTATTTCCACCTTTAATAAAGTGTATCTATAACTATGACGACACAATCCATTTGCGTAATTAAAACCACAGTATTCAGAACCATCTATATTAATCTTTGGCACTGGCAAATGTTTTATCCAATTATAGTTTTCTGGAAAGAATATTTCTCCTATTGCGTGTTCTTCAAATTCTTCCGGCACTCTTGTTTTTACTCTCACTGTCTTTCTCTTGTATTTACATTCGTCACCTGAACAATATCCATCGTGGTCACTAGTTTCTAATCTTGCTGTAATCTTTGCCAATACAAAGCACTTCTTTAACTCTTTGAATGTTATTTTAGACACAATCTCGGTCTGACTATTGTTCGATCTCTCTAGTATTTCGGTCATTTTATTTTATAATGTGATTTTTTATCAATGCCTCTCATCTGTTCCAGCAAAAAATGAATCAATTTTCTTCAACTATCTTCTCACTTTTTTACTTTCTTTTTACTTTCTTTTTACTTTCATAGCAAGTTTTAACTTGTCCGAATGTTAATCCACTCTGTATGGCACGCCTCTTGTATAAATTCTCTATCACATATTTTGTTCTGTAATTCTGTGTGTTTATCATTATCTTGTCCATCTCACCATAGTATAATGAATTGCATATATTACCCTTTTTTACTACTGCCTCCAACACATTCATTATTATCATCAATGATAGCAAATACATAAACATTTTTAACATAAACATTTTTTTATTTTTATTCTCTCAACATCCAACACACATTGTGAATCAATTTTCGCAAAAAAATTATTATTCTTTTTCGATTATATTAAAATTTCAATAAACTATTTAGAGAATTGCACACTATTATTTTATCACACATACATATACTCGGTTAGCTCAGTTGGTAGAGCGCAGGACTTTTAATCCTGTGGTCCGGGGTTCGAGCCCCCGATCGAGTGTTTATGCCTTTCTTTGAAAGGTATAAACAATTATATTTCTTTTTCTTCCTCCCAGCATTTATCACAACACAACGATTCAACATCATCATCATCATCATTCCATCTTATGTGTTTTATTTTTTCATATTCACCGCAGTGTCCGCATCTATTATTCATACATAAAAATCCTTCTGTTTCACAATCTTCATTAATCATTTCTGTTTCATTGTCATACATTCTTTTACATTCTCCACACAGATTAACTCCAAATCTCCAATTATATCCATATATTTTTATTTCGTCAGAATGATTACATCCTGTGCAAATGTCGTCGTCTTGTATCAATCTTCGCAGTGGGCAACCTTCTTTATCAAACATATTGTCAAGAGTATTCATAATATGTTTTACTGATTCATTCATTAAATATCTAGTTAGAATACGTCTCTTCATACACATTATCGGTGACAAACAAGTTAGTCCATAATCATCATTTTTTGAAAAATGTTTGTTAATAAACTCTAAGGTTATCTTAAATTGAGAAGAAGAATTTATTATTGATTTCTTATCAACGCATCTATTTAAATCACACATAAACTGGTTCAGCATTTTTACAATATATTTATTTTTTATTTTATTTTGTCATCTGTGGTCATTTTTTTAAAATTGATCAATTTTTCAGAAATAATATCAAAAATCATTCTATATTCTGTTCCACACCAAAAATGTCTAGCATCTGTTACAATACAATGACTATTATATCTCTCAATGTTGATTCACTCGACCATTTTATTGATAATCGTCTTTTAGAATATTTCCATATTTTTGTTATCCACAGAAGCAATACAAAAATTATTGTGACTTACCAATCTCTATGGACACCGCCCGTCAATTGGTTATCTGATATGCTCAATGATTATCCTAGTTTTTGGATTAAAAATGAGTGGCATACTGATAATGGTGCTGCCGGCATTTGGATTGCTTCTACACATAATGATAATCCTGTTATTAATCAAATGGATTGGCAAATACCTCCTGAAAATATCTAATCAACTACATTTCCACAAAGTTTTTTCCCGTCGGTGTTGTCACTACATTACTATTTATTATGTTTCCAAACGCTCTCGGACTCATTGTTATTTTTGTATTTGGATTCTTATTTTCACTGTAATCCTCTATTATTTTTGGTTTCACATTCTCATTCATATTATTTAGTTTTCTACTATATTCACTTCCTGATATTTCTTTTTTAACTGCGTCTTTTACTATCTCTGAACCAAGTGTCATTGTCCCTGAACCAACTCCCTTTATCATTGTTTTAAACATTCCGCCCGACAAACGACGCCTCGTTTTTATTTGTTTTCTATTAGTTCTCTTTCTCACTGTGCATTTTTTTCCCATCACTATAAAATATCACAGATTTCTTTTTTCTCTATCGCCACAGTTAATTATTTAACACAAATTCATATAGATAATATCGCAAAATACTATCTATATTATGCTTTCACAAATCAATAATCTCGTCAAAACAAATACAGAACGACTTGACTGGGATAACTATTTTATGTCTATTGCTCTTATTGCTTCCCAACGCAGTCCTTGTCAAAGACTTAAAGTTGGTTCCGTTATTGTTAAAGATGGTCGTCTCGTCTCTATGGGATACAATGGATTCATTTCCGGAGCACCACACATCTCCAGAGTTAGAGACAATCACGAACAATCTATTATACACAGTGAAATTAATGCCATCACTGATTGCGCCAAAAGAGGTGTCACACTGTCCAATTCCAAAATTTACATCACTCATTATCCCTGTCTCCACTGTTTTCGCACTATTGCTGCCTCTGATATTAGAGAAATTATATATCAACAAAATTATAATAATGATGAAATGGTAGTCACACTTGCGAATGATTCCGGCATTATCATTCGGCAACTCGAATAAGGGCGCTTCCTTGTTTTTATACCCTGCGGTAAATATCATTGTATGTAATATCCAACGCACTTACAACATCCATTTTATCATTTTTTATACATATGTTCTTCTTACATACATATATTATTCCTATTATAAATGCCCCTCCTACAGTAAATACGACACCTAATATTATTTGGTCCATCAACTTCATTCTTCTACTCTATACAAATAAATATTTTCTAATTCCTCTTTAATTTTCTTGTTTTTCCCATTCTTCTCGGTTTTCTTGTTCTTTTTCCACCTCGCGTTCTTTCTTGTTCTATGTAACTTGCTATTAATATTATTATTAATATTACTATTATTTTTGATATAAACTCACCGAAACTATCATTATCATTATTATCTATATAGAACACTTCATCATCATCATCAATATTTCTCAAAATAACATTGTTTGTATAATACTCTATGCTTCTCTCTATTCCATTCCGATTAAATATTCTACCTTCCACATCCATTGTGTGTCCATTTCTCAAAATTAAATTGCCTTGCGCATTTACACTACACGGATTTTGTTCATCCATATAATTAGGAAATACACACCATCTATTACAATTACGGTATGGACACGCCACACACTCTGTGACTCTACTATTTGCCGGAAATCGTGTTATTAAACACCCCAAATGAAAATGGTGTTGTCCGTGTAACACGTGGTCTTCCATCGATTCTCCATCAGCATTTTCCTCTTGGTCCGGTATTATTTCTTCATTACATAATCCACATATCTGAATCACTTCCACATTCTCCGCATCCACCACCACTGGATTTGCTACTGGAATCGCATATGAACCATCTCCTCCTTTTATTGTTCTCTTTGTTTTTATTCCAGATTTTTTATAGTAATTCTCCAACATTCTTACCGCTTCTTCTTCTCCCATTCCTTCAATTTTTTTTATTTTTTTATCCAATTTTATCATTGTTTTCTGCGATATTTTTTGTTCATACAGAATTTCTAGTATTTCTCTCTTTAATTTTATATATTCTTCAATTCTTGTTTTTTTTATTTTTCCAATTGATAATTTTCCATTACTATCACACACAAGTGATTTTAATTTCATCATAGTTATTCTTGTTTTTTCCATAGTATAAAAAACAAGGATATTTTATAGTTGCTCTAAATCGTTGAGGAAAAATTGTATTAATCAAATTATATAGAACTTGCGCATATTCTATTATAAATAATTAAATGAATCCCTGTTGCGAACTCATTGTTGCCTGTGATAAAAATGGTGTTATTGGCAATTCATCCACTAATTCTATTCCGTGGCATATTCCTGAAGACCTTGCTCACTTCAGACAAATTACCACTGAAACACCAAATTCTGTTATTGTTATGGGTAGAAAAACCTTTGAAAGTTTCGGTGGCAAACCTCTCAAAGATCGGATTCATATTGTTTTGACAAAAAATCCCGCATTCCATAGAGGCAATTTTCGCAATGTTCATTTTGCCGATTATTCTAATATTCCCTATTTATTCGATTTATACAAGACACACCGCATTTTTATTATCGGGGGCAAAGACATCTATGACATATTCTTTGATATGTGTAGGGTAATTCATTTATCAATAATACATATTGAATCTGGGGGCGATGTCGTGTTTCCTCGTAATATAGATAATTTTTACAATCAATCATTGTTCTCTATCGTTGATAAATCAGAATTACTTGTTTCCAAAGTTTCAGAAACACCCTACCAATTTTTTACAATTACACATTGTAATCAACCACACCTCCCTGTATGTCAGAATGTGATTTCCGCTGTTTCCCCAACCTCGGATTAAATTCATACCACTCACTTTCTGGCATTAAACGCTTCCAATATTGGTCAACACAGTAATTCCCTCTGTCTGGGTCGTTTTTATTTTTCTTGGTTTCTAAAATTTTAACACCTTCTTCAAAATTTCTCAATAGTTTTTCCGCAAATGTGCGATTTACCATATATCCAGATGCGGTCTGTGAATTTACAACTTTCTTTAAAAAAGGATATTCACAATCCTTGTTCTCTATTGTGTTTGCTGATAACATACATACATCGTAATTTACTTTTTGGTCAAACAGAGCATTCATTGATTTATAAACAGTATCTCTGGATTGATTAAATTCAAAATCATCTTCAAATATTATACAATTAGTTTTCTCAGAATTTACAAATTCTTTTAATGCCTTCACGTGACTCTTACTGCATCCTACATCTCCAAATGTAGTGTCTTTTATTGCTGATATTCGCACTATTTTATTTCTGGGTATTTTCATATTGTTAAATTCACCAAGTATCTCTCTGTTGCGGTCTTCTCGATGATCCAAATTTATATAGTAAATTACATCAACTTTGTCAAATGGATTTTGTCCATTACTCATTCCTTCTCTAATTTCATTATTTATAATTAAATAAATAATACAAATGAAAATAATTGCTATGAGAAAAAATATAGTAATATTGATTCCCCAATTTCTAATAGATATCATATTTGATATATTATCTATCTACATATTTACAACACTCGTCTTTTTGCGACCATATTTACAATACTGTCTCTGTGAAAATCCCCTCGGTCTTTTACAATTGATACTTTTTTTGTATTTGTTTGACCAAGTTCGTTTCTTTGTTTTTTTATTACTTTTTCCACCTTTCTTATACATTTCGTAAAAATTATTATACTTTTCTTCAAATCTGTTACTCAACATTTCGTCTGTAACAGGACTTGTCATCAAGTCTTCATTCGGATCAATACCCACGCTCTTGAAAATATCTCGCTCTGCCTTTATTATTTCGGATTTTGGTTCGGATTTTGGTTCGGATTTTGGTTCGGATTTTGGTTTCTCCACTATTTTATTCTCTGTCTTCTTTGCCTTTGACATTATTACTATATATTACAAACTCATTTTTATTATTAGGGACGGAATTAGTTTCCTCTAAGTCTGAAATTCAATACTTCAAATCCTCCATTCTTCGTTGTTGCCTTTGTCATCTGGTTGTGTCTTAACATATCCACTATGTATCCCTTGAATTCATTGCACTCCATATTTAATGCCTTTGTGTCATTCATTGTCTTGAAACTATTCCATAATGTCTTTGTTGAAATTTTTTGATTATCTGTTTCGGAGACTTCTTCTAAATTCTTTTTCCACCACTCTCTAAATACAGTAAAATTCTCATTCTCGTCCGCATTATTATTTTCCAACAAATGTAATTCTTTCTTCATCTTTTCATATACTATCCGCATACCACCGCAAGTCTTTTCTTGCGTGTCTAACAATCCCTTCATTTCCTCTATCTCCTTCTTTAAATTCTCAATATGTTCTTGTCTACGGGTTTCATCTTCCTCTATTGATTGACGCCGGCGCTCCTCTTCCGTCTTTGCGTCTTCGCGCTCTTTCATATCCCGCATCATTAAATACACCGACTTTAATAATCGACGCGGTTCATTGCTCTTAAATAATCCATTTATGTAGTAAATATATTTTCCATTGCGCAATTTCTCAAATGTTATTACACCATTATCATATCTATCCACTCCCGAATGTAATGATATCATCAGTCCAAAATTAAATTCTGGATTACATTCAAAGTCTCGCATCAACTTCTTGCGGTCTTCCAAATTCACATTTTTTACAGGATAATTCTTTACATCCACTATGATAGAGAATTCCTTGAATGTTATATGAAAATCTCCCTTCATTGCCACCTTTCCCACATACACAATGTCGCATTTAATATCCTCAAATGTTCGTTTTGCCAAATCTTCAAACATCATCTCTCCTACAATTCCTTGGTCTGTTGATGATGCTGTCTTTCCTGTTAATCGATTTATCATTTCTAATGCTGTTTCTAATGATGTCCTGTTCTTCTCTATCTCACGTGTTCTTTCATCATACACCAAACTCTTTCTCACTATTTCCGTCTCCATTGCCTTTAATTGAGACTCACACGCCTGTTTTGTTGCCTCTATTTGTTTTGTGTAAAATCCTTGTTCTCTCTCACTTATCATTTTGTAACTCTTCTCTATCGCCATCATCTCTGCCTTCAGTGTCATTATTTCTCTTTGATGTGCTTCCTCTTTGTCTTTTAATAATTCATCATTTGTCACTTCAAATGCTATTTTCTTACTATTCTTTATTCCATTTAATCCCATCTCTACCAACATTTCCGTCTCTCGCAATGTTAATTTTGATATCTCATCCGGTATTTTGTAATCTGCTGAAAAATTTAATATTACACACTGTTTCATTTTTTTAATATATCACTTTCTTTCTATGTATTTTTGTTAAATCCTACTGGCAATCATTTTTATAAATCTATATAGTATAATGCAATTTGCTGATAGAGTTAATTTAGTTTTTCACAACGCCACACAGAGAAGAATTTTTAATTCTATATGTAACGCAAGACTTGATATGGGTTATCATCCAGAGATGCTAGTTGCCGCATCTGTTGCCGGTGCTTTATTAATGGAAGGATGGAATAATCGTAGTAGTATTGAAAAATATGCTATGTTATTGCATTTAGTTAATTTAACAGTGAGAGAACTAATTGAAGAAAGAACAGAAATAATTGAAGAAACAGGGAATGATGATTCTCCTCTAGTTCGGAAAATAAATGATCACATTAATGAACTCTCAAGATATATACCTATTGATAATGATGACCTTAATGGTGCTGCTGCTGCTGCCGGAGGAAAATCTAAAAAATCATTCAGAAGTCATAAACACAAGAGAAACAAAAAACAAAAAACTAGAAAACACAGAAAACTCAGAAAATACTAATTCTTCATCTATTTATGAGGGTCCGAATATTTGCCCTCTGGGCGAATAAACGTGTAACTGCTACCCGAAGGGAGGCAGTTATAAGGACCCTTAGAAAACTTATGTTTTCTTGAGAATTGTTTCTATATTTTTCATACAGAATTATTATTTCTATATGAAAAAAAGGGGTCCCCCAATATGGCAGCCACGAGGTATTCCATCTGTTTATGTTGTGAGCACAGTTTTTAACCTCTATCGTGGATTTTATAATCTTTAAACCTGCTATGTTTTCATCGCAAAAACTTTATACAGCAGGCGCATAATCTCTTAGCATTAATGTTTTAATCTCTCAGTCTTCATTGTTCATTTTTTATCTTTCATCTCTCATCTTTTATGCCACAGATTTATTTATTAATAATTCTATTATACAGCGTATTTGTTACAATATCTACAATGTTCATAAGCGAGAACATCACACGCCACTACAATTTCGGGAATTTCGCCATATTGGGGGGGGGATTTTTTTATTTTACACCTCGATGAAAGTCGTTGCGTTCGACTCCGATAATACAAAATCTACATTTGCCGCAAAATCCTCTATATCTTTTTCCATATTCTCTATTATCTTGTCCAAATTTAATGGGTCATAAACATCTACAGGGTCACCTGCTGATATTCCATCCATCACCATCTTTAATGTTGCCGCATCTGGTTTTCCATCCTTACCACAAATTATTTTAATATTCTCATCCACCTTGTTCTGAACACGCTGTCTATGCGCATCCACCTCTACTATTACCATTTGGCGTTGCTGTTTCATCTTTGACAACATCGCTGTCTGATATGCTATTGTGTTCTTATATTCTATCGCCTGTGATACTGTCATCTTCTCGCCCGACACTTCTACTATTGTAGTCGCATTTGACAATACTATTGCGTTCTTTATTTTGTCCCGACGATTTATCAAATCAGCAATCGAGTAATAATCTGATGTTGCCGTCTTGCGAAACTCTTCCTCTGTGTATCTAGTATTCTTGTGCTTCGTCTTATATGTTATGAAAATTCCATTATTTATTGTCTTGTTTATTCTTCCATCTATTGTTTTTAATTCTACCAGTGACCTTGCTATTGATTGTTTTGTCGTCATCTTTGCTGTTCTTTATTATTTTATTGTTTCTATATTCTTTTTCATCAATCTCAGTTTGTGGATCAATTTTTTTGACACCATCCACTCATAAATAATTTGTAAGAAAACATAAGTTTTCTTAGATTACTCATCTTGGGAGAAATCCAAGAAAATAATATAGAAACAACCCATAATTTATTTACAAAGTATGAATTTTAATTCTGTTGAATCTGCCATAGACTATTTAGAAAAAAAAATTGTTATTCTAACACAGGAACATCACAAACAAAATAATAGAATTAATACTTTAGAACAAATTATCTCCGACCTTTTTTCTTTGGTTGGCAACAATTCGCCAGATTTACAACAGTTGATTGACAAATATAATAATATTGCCAAAAAATAAAAAAAAAGTATCCACATATTATGTATCATCGTGGCGCAGAGGAAGCGCGTCTGGCTCATAACCAGAAGGACGGTTGATCGAAACAACCCGATGATAATTTGTAATAAAATTTCCTATTTTCTTACAAATATTTTATTTCAATTTCTCCACACAGTCATCAAACAGTCCGTGTATGAATTTTCGACTACATATCTTCTCCATCTCATCCTTTGTTAATGCCTTCTTTGCCGTTCTTTTTTTTCCTCCTCCATCTTGTATTGTCACCGATTTATGTCCTCGTCCTCCTACTATATTCACACGCCTGATTGTCTGGTGTCCTCGGTGTTTTTGATATTCTACATTTCTATAGCGACGCGTTCTGCCACCTATCATTATTGGACTTCCTCTATTTATTTTTTTTTCATATTCATCATACGTTCTTGATTGAGGCGAATTCTCTTTTCTAATTAGTTCTCTATTGTTTTTCAAAATGTTCATTTGTTTATAATCGTCTCCCACACGCTTCAGTCTCTTCTCACACAGTTCTATTTTAGAATTATATTCCTTCTTCACTTTTTCAATTTTTCTGTCACAACGATTTTGCCATATTGTATTTGTTAAGGGAAAACTATCCATTGTCACTATATATATATTCTAAATAAATGGATAGGACACAGATTATTCAATTGTTTCATATTATTGTTGTTGCCTCTTTTTTTATATACATTGGAACTACACGCACCAATATTCCCGAATTCCTCTTTCCTATTATTCTTAGTCTAGGTTTTGTCATCATTCTCTATCACTCCTACAAAATTTTCATCAATCCCGACAGAAAATGGTTATATCTCATCCATGTTCTCATTGTTGGTCCCCTCTTAATCTATATCGGTCATAATGGAAAAAATACCGAACGCAAATTCTTTGAAATTTTACTTCTACTTGCTTTCGCCACTCTCGGATATAATGGGTTCTATTTCTTGACTAACAAATAAACCTCCGCCACCACTTCTATCTACGGCATCCTTTTTATTTATTGAATTCAATACATTCGTCTGTGTTGCCGACCACTCCGTCTGATTCAGTGGTTCCCCCAATATTGTATCTATCAAATTGTCAAATTCTGCTTCTTCCTTCATATCAAATACTGGTTCTTCATCTTTATCCATAAATCCATACACTGTGGCATACGCCATACTATCTGGATATGTTGATAAATATTTGTTCTGTCGTGTATGTTTTATTGTTGCTCTGTAAGGCGTCTCTGGCACATCCGTATTTGTAGTTAGGCGCTGCGCGCCCTGTGATGTTTGTCTCGAACAAGAATACATAAATCCGTGCTCTGTTCCTACTGTCCTATATATTACCACTATGTCCTCACATAAACTTCTCATTAATTTGTCATCTGATAAATTATTGGTCTTAATATACTCATTCATCTCCACCACAAATGCCTTCATCTCCCTCTTTGTCTTTGATACTATTGTCTCCTCTTCCATTAATCCGTCTGTCAGTTTGTCTTCTCTGTCCTTATCTATCATCTTTGCTCTATATATCATCTCCATCGTCTGCTGTCTATAAATCCATCTTGTCAAATCTTCCTCACACATATTATTCCATTCTATCATTTCCTCCACATATTCTTCCTTCTCCACATCATAACCTGTTACTCTTATTTTTACTCTATCCTTTGTGTTTGACATTATATGTATCGTCTTTTTCATTTCACTCGATATATTTCCTATAATTATCTCGCTACGCCATTCATTCTTTATGTGGTCATACAGGTATGCTTTGCCACCATCACTCACTATTTCCAATTTCACCCCATCATATTTGTTGAATAATATATTGTATAATACCTCACCATATATCATTCCCGATTTCTCTATCTTATCTACAAAATAATAATGACTCCTCTCTCGACTACTTAGTGCCGCAAATAACAAAGGATTATGTTCCAATCCAAATCCTATAAAATAATTTGTCGCATTCGAATCCACCATTCTCGCCAGTTTATCATTATTTGTTTCTCCATCATTCGCATCTCCATCACTCATTATTATATTCGTTCTCGTCCTCGTCGGTCTCTCCATATTCTTTAATGTCTTTAACGCATTCTCTATGTTTGTTCCATCTGTCGGACGAATTTTTTTTATTTTTGTTATCAGTTCTTCCACATTATCATCTGTTATTTTCACTCTGTCGAATATTTTTCGCACACGCGTATTAAACGAATGCACCCCTATTTGCACATCTGCTTCTCTACAATCCTTTAATACAAACTCCATTATATTCTTTACTACGTGCTCTATCTGGTCAATCTTCCTTTGGTGGTCCTCACATAAATCTTCCATTGAACCCGACTCATCTATTACTATATTGATTTCTTGCGCCTTTTTTGTTATTTCGGTTTTTGCCATCTCTATTTCCATTATTCCGAATACAGTCAATTCCTTATCTGGCACTCTAAAAGGTATCTCTGTCTTATTATGAAAAGTTATTCTGGTCTTCGCAAACATTCTACTTACTGGATTTATTTTTTGCTTGTCTCTCACACATCCATTTGTGAGATCAATTTTCCTCTATTATATTCTCCACACTCTCTAATGCTCCCTCCACCCATCCATGTGTCGCACTTACTACTTCTCCTACTACATTTATTCCCGGCATCGGATGTTGTAATTCATACAGGTATTTATTGTATGGAATATCCACATATTGTCGCGGTTTAAAATAATGTGTTCCCACTTTCCAGTAATAATCCTTTATTGCTATCAATTTTAATACATTTTCTTCTAATCCCAATGACTTCTCTATCAGTCGGCATAAAAATTCCCTATTCTGCATTGTATTTGCCAATCTGTCTTCAAAACAACCATCTGATATTACTGAATCTCCACACCCCTTAAAATATTCAGCACTCTTATTATCTGAATATGCTATCATATACACACCCTGTCCCATTGGGATAATCTTCTGTAATGGTCCTGATACCACTGTTGTTACCGGCACTTCGTTATTCATTATTTCAGCACTCTTCTTATCAAATTTTCCATACAAACGCAAAAATGATTGTCCCTCTATCGTCTTGTAGATTTTGTGTCTCGGCAATAACTTCTGCAAACTCGGTATTGTTGTTGCTATTATCACTCTCGCACATTCATATTTTTTATTATTATCCGTTTCTACTATAAAATAGTCCGATGCTATTGGCACTATTCTATCCACATCACGCGAATGCTGGATTTCTATATTTCTTGACATCTTCTCTATCAGTGTGTGCCAAGGTATCATCACTCCCCTCCATCCTGATTCATTGTCATCCAATCCATACATATATAGTGTCTCATATACATCTGCCTTTTCATAGTCTGTATATCCCACACACACTGTGTAGTTTCTATACATCTTTTCTCCTAGTATTGACACTGCAAACTGTTTAAAAGTTTTTCCTTGCCATCTTTTCGGTTCCTTTTCAAATTCCCGTCGCAAATAATGTATTACTTTCTCTGTATCCATCTGATTATTTATTGTTTTTGAATATTGTTTCAATACAGTGAATTCACTGTGTGGTATTTTATATTCTCTCAATAATTTCATTAATAATATGTCCTTCTGTTTTCTTCCTATTCCTGCACCCGTTACTACATTCACTCCCTGAAATATCTCATTGTTTGTCCGTCCTCCTAACCATTTGTATTTGTATTTTTCTAATACCAATATCCGCGCTTTATTACCCATCTTTTTTCGCATTTTTGTTGCCGCATACAGTCCTGCTATTCCTGCACCTATTATTATCACATCATATTTCATCTATATAATATACTATAGTATTTTCCCAATTTATTTTCATTCTCTATATATTTATTAGAAACATATAGACAAATTACCTATATTACTGTAGACACACTAAAATGGACACTTTGGAACTTATTGAAAATCAATTGAAACAGGCAATCTCTATCGTTCATCATTTGAAACACACTCAGAAAGAGAATTTTTCTGATTTGAAATCTCTTCTGATAGAGACACTGGACCTTTTGGAAAATTCCAATTATGATGATTGTGACAGTGACAGTGACAGTGACAGTGATGAGGATTCTCTCTGTGATTCCGATTCTGACACTGACTCTGACGCCTCTTTCACAAAAGATGAATTATTATTTATTAAAAATGAATCACATAGAAACTATTTGAAAAAATATTCTCTGAAACCAAAATTCCCTCTTCATTATTTGAAGGAACAATAGAGGATGGAGTTGTTTTATTAAGGATAAGGTTCCTCATTTTTCATATATTCTATATTATAATGGCGCAATCAATTGATTTAGATATTAATAATTATACTGTTGATGACCTTACTAATTTTTTTCGTTTCTCAAAAACAGATATTCTCACTCCATCCATTATTGAACTCCGCGAAACCGAAACACGCGAACTATTACTCTCTACTGGACACATCGATAAACGGTTTAAACGTGATCTCATTGCCTTTCTCACCGACGCAAAAACAGTATTAATTGAAAAAAAATGTAGAACAGAACCAAAACCGACAATCTTTCAAAACAAAACTAGTATGGCAAATCTAGACCCATATCCCAATATTCCTAATCTTGCTACTCTACCCCCACGCACCGACGAACTTAATATCCGCACTGAAACACCTTTTGTAAATACCTTCAACAGTGATTATTTTGCCGGCAATATGAATCCTCTCAAAACAAGAATTATTACTAAAAATATCAATATTGATACCCGTTTCCGCGATTATTCTGTTGTTACTAATCCTTCCGATTTCATTCTATCTCTTCCACAAAAAATTCAAAAAGTAGTTAGCACACAACTGTCTGCTCTCGAATTGCCTATGACTTTCTATAATATTTCACAAAAATACGGAAATAATAAGTTTTATTTGGAAGTCACCACACAGAAAAATCCTGCTCCCGATATAGTTCATCCCATAAATATACTTATTCCTGACGGCAATTACACAAATCAGGATTTATTACAAATTATTAATTCTCAAATACAAGACCCCAAGTTCGACCTCAGTTTCAACATTGATGTCAATTCTCATAATTCTGGAACTGGCAAAGTCATAGTAACCTCTATCGGCAAGTCCGGCAATTCTGTCTCAAATGTGTTTTTGGATTTCTTCACCGACCAAGGACCACAAGACATTCTCTACAAACTCGGTTGGCACATCGGATTCACACAGAAAATTTATGATGGTTCCACTTCTTATATTTCGGAAACTATGCCATACAGTAATCGCATTCGCTATCTCTATTTAGCAATTGATGATTACAACAATTCTGTTAATAATAATTTCACTTCTGCTTTTAATAAATCTATACTCAGTCCCAATATTTTGGCGCGCATTTCACTTGGTTATATTGATAATTTTGGAGTATTTATCGGCAATGAATTTAATATGATTACTGAACCACGCAGATATTTTGGTCCTGTTGATATTCAAAAACTACACATACAAGTGTATGATGATATGGGTCGCGTGGTTGATTTAAATGGTGCCAATTTTTCATTTTGTCTATCATTTAAAGTAATTTATGACCTATAGTGATGAAGGTGCGAACTCCTTGTAGTATCGGGGGTCTTCGACCCCCTTAACCATTAGTTTCTTATAAATTATTATAACAATATATAGAATGCCTTACACAATTAGAAAAGTCCCCCGACGCAATTGTTACACTGTCAGAAGTGCCAGAAAAAATGGTAAAAAATATGAATCCGGCAGAAAATCTCGCATTTTTTCTAGATGCACATCAAAAACAAAAGCATTAAAACAGGTAAAATTGCTACGCGCAATTGATAATAATCCTAATTTTGTTCCAAGAAAATTAATATAATTAACTATTCAACAAAAATTATCATAGAGACAATTTGTTCAAATATATTATCTCTATGAATGTCCTCAGCAACGAGCAACTGCTCGTTCTTAATCATACCAAATCCGGTCACAATTCTATTGTTGATGCCGTTGCCGGTTCCGGTAAATCAACCACCGTCCTCTCTATTGCCGCAAAAATGCTTTCCAAAAAATTCATACAATTGACCTACAATTCTATGTTGCGATGCGAAATTAAAGAAAAAACTGAACAACTCGCCATCAATAATCTCGATATTCATACCTACCACAGTCTTGCTGTTAAATATTATAATTCATCTGCTTACACTGATACCGGCATCCGCCACATTCTCGCACATAATACAAAACCTCGCATTCATATTCCCAAAAAAGATGTTGTTGTTATTGATGAAGCACAAGATATGACTTTCCTCTATTTCCAATTCATTGTCAAATATACTATGGATATGAACTGCCCTTTTCAACTCATCGTTCTAGGTGATTATATGCAAGGTCTCTATGAATTCAAAGGTGCGGACACTCGTTTTTTAACCTTGGCGATAGAGATTTGGAAAAATCATCCAAATCTTAAATCCAAAATCTTTCATAGTTGCACTCTCAAAACTTCTTATCGCATCACCAATCAAATGGCATCCTTCATTAACACTGTTATGTTGGACGAACAACGACTTATTGCTTGTCGCGACGGTCTAGTTAAAGTTGTCTATATTAGAAATTCTCAAAGAAACATAGAAAACACCGTCATCTTTCATATTAATTCTCTATTGGAAGCAGGCGCAAAACCCAGCGACATTTTCATTCTTGGCGCCTCCGTCAAAGGACCCAATAGTGCTGTCAGAAAAATGGAAAATGTTCTCGTCAGTAAAGGCATTCCCTGTCACGTTCCTATGTTTGAATCTGATAATATTGATGAAAAAGTCATACAGAGAAAATTAGTATTTTCCACATTTCATAGTGTTAAAGGTCGCCAACGCAAATATGTTTTTGTTCTCGGGTTTGACCAAGGTTATATGCGATTTTATGGACGCAATTTGCCACAGAATATTTGTCCTAGCACCTTGTATGTTGCTTGCACTCGCGCCACAGAAGGTCTTGCTGTATTAGAACACACCGATTTTGAAACCGACCGTCCTCTTGATTTCTTAAAAATGTCGCAATTCGAAATGAAGAAACAAGATTATATTGATTTCAAGGGTGCTCCTTATTATCCTCTATTTCAATCTGTCGAACAACCCTCCAATGAACTCGTTCTCAAACATTACGTCACTCCCACCGACCTTATTAAATTCATTCCCGAATTTGTCCTAGAATCCATCACACCCGTTCTTGAATCCATTTTCACTATCGAAAGAGAAAAAAGTATTGAACTCGATATTCCCACTGTGATAGAGACTGTCGATGGTTACTATGAAGAAATCAGTGACCTCAATGGTCTCGCCATTCCTGCTATGTATTATGATTTTCTTAATGCCAAATGGTCCAATACCTCCGCCACAAATGTTCTCTATGAAACAATCCTACTCATTCTAGATGAAATGAAAGATTATGAACATAAATTTCTAAAAGAAATCGCATCCAAAATGCCCACCACTTTCACTAGACCTTCCGATTATCTCTATCTCGCTAATGTATATACTGCCTTTCAAGAAAAACTCTATTTTAAACTTAAACAAATCTCTCCCGATGACTACAATTGGATTACCGACGAACTTATGAACCAATGTAAAAAAAGACTCGACAAATTTGTAGGATGCGAATGCGACACCGCAAAACCACTCATTGAAAAAACACTCATACACCAATCTCAAGAAGTTGACCACGAAAAAATAGACCAATTTCTTGATGAATATTTTGAAAATAATATCAAATTCCGTTTTACCGCACGACTCGATATTGTTACTACACAAACCGTTTGGGAAATTAAATGCGTCCGCGAAATTACTATGGACCACCAACTACAGGTTGTCATTTATGCTTGGTTATATGAAATGTTACGCAAAGACTCGGAAACTCCTCATTGTTTCAAGATTTTTAACATCAGAACTGGTGAGGTCCAAAAACTCATTGCCGATAGAGAACATCTCGATTTTATTGTAATTTCTCTATTACAAGGAAAATATCAACAGACCGAAAAAATTACCGATGAACTCTTTGTCAAACAATGTCAAGAAAATCTAAAGGTTTCTTAAGGAAGGTGGCGCCTCCGGAATATCCACCAGAGGTGGATACACGTGGAGCAACCGAAGGTTGCTCTGCGCCATCATCAAGATTTTTTTTTATTTTTCATACAGGATTATTATGAAGGGTCCTAAGGAAGGGGGCGCCGGAGGCGCCCATCATCAAGATTTTTTTTATTTTTCATACAGGATTATTATTAAGGTTCCTAAGGAAGGTGGCGCCTCCGGCGCCATAATCAAGATTTTTTTTATTTTTCATACAGGATTATTATTAAGGTTCCTAAGGAAGGTGGCGCCGGAGGCGCCATAATCAAGATTTTTTTTTATTTTTCATACAGGATTATTATTAAGGTTCCTAGGCAATTCTACACTTTCTTATAATATACTTTCTCACCTCATCAAAATATCCCATCACATTCTCATCCATCGCCTCCATTTCTTCATATGCCCCCTCACAAAATACTGCCTGTCTATAAAATCTATCCATTTCTTCTGGTTCATCCATCATTTTTTTTATTTTTTTACTCACTTCTTCCACATTGTCTTTGTTTAAAAACAATATGCGCTTCTCATTAAATATCTTTCTATCTACTTCATCCAATTCACCAAAATATATTGGTATTGCTCCACCCAAACAAGCATTCATCAACTTCTCTGTTATGTATCCTTCGTGATCCACTCCAAAATTCTCACTACAAATGTTAAATATGAATTTTTTTATATATTCTATATTTCCCATTTTATTCAATTCTTCATTCGAACAATTGTTATGAAGTCTCCCCGGACACACCACATTGCCCATTTTCATCATTTCTTTATATATCGGGGTCCGTGTTCCTCCCCAATCGTGTCTATTTATCAGTGTGCAAAATTGTTTCTCCTCTATCTTTGCCACGCACGACACATAATGATTTGTTTCAGCAAAACTATTCCTCGCGAATTTCACCGAATATCTATAAATCGGATATTTTACCCAATTACGACCATTATTTCTATTACTTATACATCCCATCACAGCACTATATTTATTTTCACGAAACATCTGTCCCGCAATAGAGCACATCGTCATATTCATTATTGGTTCCGCAACATACAGTATTCGCAATCCTCTGTATGTTTCTATGTATTGTTTCTCTTCTTCTGTCACAAAATCACCTATTATCAATACATTTACTTCCAAAATATCAGTAGTGACTCTATCGCCGTCTTTAAAAAACCGTGTCACAATGTCTGATTCTGGAAACCCCGGATTCCCCGAAAACCCTATGTATCCAAGTTTGATTGTCATTTTAATACAGGTATTATTATAATTCTATATTCATATTTTATAAAAAATGAAATTACTTACTTATTTAATAATAACATTCTCAGTTGCTTTTGTTCTACAGTATTGGATTATTAGTATTGTTACAACAACTCATCCAAAATATATTCAACACAATCGTGGCAAATTATACATTTCTCTATTTGCTGCTTCTGTAATGGGCATTTTAGAGGTAATTATTTATGACTCATATCACAATACTGTTTCATTATTCTACTACATTGGATTGGGATTCGCCATTTATGGATTTGCCCACGCTTATAAAACACAAATGGGTGTATCAGAGACTGATTATTTGCGTCAAATGATAGAGGCAAGTTCGCGCGATAGTCTTTTATCACAAAATTTGATAGAACACACTCAAAACAACAATGTGAGAACTGTTGCCACAAATATATTAAATAAACGAAAACGCGACATCGATATGATGACGCAGATGATGACACAGATGAATAAGGGACAAGTAACTAATGCCGAATTGTTTGATTATCAGAAACTCCTATAGAATTAAGGAGCGGGGGCAAAGGACACTATTTTTACAAGAGCACAATGAAATGGTGTCCGATAGAGGATAATAAGTGCATAATTTGATGCCAATAATCAGATTCATCACAGTCTTCAGAAAAACAATATTTGTTGTTTTCACTTCCGTAATAATACAAAACAACAGTTGCTAAAAATAATCCTACAATTATGATGGAACATAGAAGTGTGCGATAATTAATAGTAGGTTCCTCAGAAATTTTATTGAAGAATATAAATCCTCCATAACCCACAATAGCAAAAACGAAGAATTTATCAATCCAACTCGTAGTTTGTGTTTTTGTGCAATGATGAATTGCACTTGTTATTGTGAGACATAGAAATAATAGAGAATACAAGTAA
>Ga0194129_10003398_pt1 | contig 22149 bp, 13 predicted proteins | sample TA2KigCa35mmetaG_FD_150862 | JGI IMG/M metagenome (GOLD analysis project Ga0194129, IMG submission 150862) | Freshwater microbial communities from Lake Tanganyika, Tanzania - TA2015038 Kigoma Deep Cast 35m | ecosystem: Environmental > Aquatic > Freshwater > Lake | place: Tanzania: Lake...
ACTCCGTACGCCTCGTCGAGATCGTTGGCGGCGCCCGCGAAGCCTTGCGTCCAGACGATGTTGCCGTTCGCGTCGTACTTGCGGATCCACATGTCGCTGTTCGTGGTGAGCTTCTGCTCGTAGCCGCAGACGACCACGTCGTCCTTCGAATCGACGGCGACCCCGAAGGCTGCGTCCGTCAGCTTGGCGGCGTTGCCGTAGCCCTTGGTCCACACGAGCGTCCCGTTCGACGCATACTTCTGGATCCACACGTTGTAGTCGGCGCCGCCGGCGCGATCGCCACCCGCGACCAGCACGTTGCCCTTCGAGTCGGTGTCCACCGCGAGCGGGATCGCGTCCCCGTAGGTCTTTGTCCAGAGGATCGTGGGCGTCGCGCCGTCCTTGTACTTGCGGAGCATGGCGTCGAATTTACCGCCGGCTACCGCCACCGAGCTGACCGCGACGACGTCGCCGGCGGAGTCGACCGTCACCGCGTTCGCCGCGTCGTCACCGATGCCGCCGTCCGTCACCTCGTTCCAGACGACGTCGCCGCCTGCTCCGCTGATCTTGGCGACGACTCGATCGGCGTCCGAGACCGTGTCACTCCGGACCTCGCCGGCGAGGAAGGCATCACCCGCAGCGTTCACGGCGATCCCGATTCCGACGTCATCTCCCTCATCGAAGCCGGTCCCGTAGGTCTGGGACCACACGAGGTTGCCATTCGTGCCGTACTTGCGGACGAGGATGCTCTGAAGGCCGAGAAAATCCTCCTCGTAACCGATGACGAAGGCGTTGCCTGCGGCGTCGACCGCAACCCCGTTCGCGAGCTCGTTACCGCCGTTGTCGTAGGTCTTCGTCCAGAGGACCGCGCCTTTCGTATCGTACTTTCGTACGACGACGTCGAGATCGCCGAACGCGTTCGTCGAGCCGCCGACGACCACGACGTTGCCGTTCGGGTCGACCGCGGCGCCCGTCCAGAAGTCGTCGAAGAGGTCGTAGGTCTTCGTCCAGACCGGCCCGGAGACGGTCGTGCAGGTCTTGCTGCACGCGTCCCCGTCGAGCAGGTTGCCATCGTCGCACTGCTCGACGCCGAGCTGGAGGAGCCCGTCGCCGCACAGGGCCTTCTTGCACTTGGAGGTGCACGCGGCGGAGTCGGCGTTCTTGGCGCCGTCGTCGCACTGCTCGACGCCGAGCTGAAGGAGCCCGTCGCCGCACGCGGCCTTCTTGCACTTGGAGGTGCACGCGGCGGAGTCGGCGTTCTTGGCGCCGTCGTCGCACTGCTCATCGGCGTCGAGCAAGCCGTCGCCGCAGAAGCCTGGGTTTCCCCCGCCTGCACCGCTCGTCGCGCTGGTCGCGGTGCCGCTGGTCGAGGAGCTGGTGTTGGGATCTCCGCCGCTCCCCGAGGTGCTCGACGTGCCCCCTGCGCCCGAGGTGCTGCCTGCGTCGTCGCTGCTCGTCGTGCTCGTCCCGGCCTCGCTTCCGCCGACTCCGACCCCTACGCCGACGGGCGAGTTCGCGGTCGTAGTGGTCCCCTCGGTGCCGCTGGACGCGCCGTCTCCGGCGGTGGCGCACGCGGCGGTCAACAGGGCGAGGAGCGAGAAAGCCGTGGTTTGCCGAAGCGAAGGCACCCGTGGAGAGGTATCAACGACCAGGCGACACCGTCAACCGGATCTCAGGTCGGCCGTTCGGTCGAACGCCGTCAGCCCCGTCGTTCGTCGAGGCGTCGCCGCCACTCGGCCAGCTGCTGGAGAGCGGTGAGCGGCGTCATCCGATCCAAGTCGAGTGCGCGGAGCTCCGCGGCGATCGCGTGCGCGGGGGAGGGCGGCGGCGCAGGGGAAGGCGGCGCGGCCTGGGGTTCGAACAAGCCCAGCTGCCGACGCTCGTCGCGCCTGCCGCGCGGCCCACCCTTCGTCGGCGTCCCTTCGTCTTCGAGCGTGGCGAGGAGCTCCCGCGCGCGCGCGACGACCGCGTCGGGGAGCCCCGCGAGGCGGGCCACTGCGATCCCGAAGCTCCGGTTCACCGCGCCTCGCGTGAGGCGATGAAGGAACACCACGTCGCTCCCGTGCTCGCGCGCCGAGACCGACCAGTTGGCGATCCCGGGCGTGGACTCTGCGAGCGCGGTGAGCTCGTGGTAGTGCGTCGCGAAGATCGCGCGGCAGCGCACGCGCTCGTGGAGGTGTTCGGCGACCGCCCATGCGATCGCCAGGCCGTCGTAGGTGCTCGTGCCGCGTCCGATCTCGTCCAGGATCACGAGTGAGCGGTGCGTCGCGTTCCGAAGAATCGCAGACGTCTCGCGCATCTCCACCATGAAGGTGCTCTCGCCGCGCGCGAGGTTGTCGCTTGCTCCGACGCGCGACAGTACGCGGTCGACGACGCCGATGCGAGCGCGGCGCGCGGGCACGAAGCTCCCCATCTGCGCGAGGATGGTAACGAGGGCCACTTGTCGCATCAGGGTGGATTTGCCCGCCATGTTAGGGCCGGTGACGAGCAGCATGCGCTCTCCGTCGAGGTCGAGAGTCGTGTCGTTGGGGACGAAGGTCCCCGGCGGCACGTGTCGCTCCACGACGGGATGTCGAGCCTCCTCAAGCAAGAGCCTCGCGCCCTCGTCGACCTCGGGCCGATGGTAGCCGAGGCGGTGGGCCGTCTCGGCGAGCGCGGCGGCGACGTCCCATCGAGCGATGTACCCCGCGAGCGCGCGCAGCGCTTCGGCGCGCCCCGCGACCTCGCCTACGAGCACGTGGAAGAGCTCGGCTTCGCGCTCGGAGAAGCGCTCCTCGGCACCGAGGACGCGCTCCGCGAGGTCATCGAGCTCGTCGCAGGTGAAGCGCTCGGCGTTGACGAGTGACTGCTTGCGGCGAAAGCTCGGCGGGATCTTCGCGACGTGCGCTCGCGTGACCTCGACGTACCACCCGAAGCCGCGCGTGTACTTGATCTTCAGCGACCCGATGCCCAGCTCGTCGCGCAGCCGGAGCTCGAGGGCCTCGACACGCTCGCCGCCGCTCGTTCGTAGCGCGCGGAGCTCGTCGAGGTCCCCGTCGTAGCCTGCCCGAATCACTCCTCCGTCCGAGAGGCGCGCGGGCGGCTCCCGTTCGAGCGCCGAGGCAAGCCGTGCCGCGAGCGCAGACTCGGGGTCGCCGTCGAGGTCGAGCCCCGCGACGTCGAGCTCGCGGATCGAGCGAAGCGCTGCGAGCGCATCGGGCAACGCCTCGAGGCTCCCGAGCAATGCGACGAGATCGCGCGGCGTGCTCTCGCGCAGGCTTGCCCGAACGACGAGGCGCTCGATGTCTCCGGTGCGCGCGAGCGCCTCCCTCAGCTCGGTGCGCGCGCGCGCGTTCCCGAGCATCAGTTCGACCGCGTCGAGCCTTCGACGAATGGCCGCGACGTCGGTCAGCGGCGCGAGGAGCTGTCGACGCAGGAGCCGACCACCAACCGCGGTTACGGTGGCATCGATCGCGGCGAGCAGCGTGCCCTCGCGCCTCCCGTCGACCGAGCGCACGAGCTCGAGGTGGCTCTGTGCGGTCTCGTCGAGCTGCATGTGCAGGGCGGTGTCGAGGCGCGCGATGCGGCGCACCGGGAGGACGGTGTCGGGGAGGTTCCGAGCCGCGAAGCGCAGCACCCGTGCGGCCGCGCGGACGGCGAGCGGACCGTGATCTCGGCAGGCGTCGTCGTGAAGCGGGGCGGCGACCTGACCGTCGAGGTGCGGCCGAGGGTCGTCGAGGTCTTCGTCGTCTCGCAGCGCGGTGCCCGGGAAGGCCGTCACGAGCGTTCGGCGCAGGTCGTCCTCGACCGCGGGCACGAGCAGCTCGGCAGGCTCGGCTCGCGCCACTTCGGCGAGGAGCAGCGCCGCGGTCGGGAGCGACGCTGCGGACAGCTCGCCCGTCGATACGTCGAGGACCGCGAGCCCATAGCCGTCGCTCGCGCGGTCGTACTCGAGCGCGACCAGATGGTTGTGCCGCTTTGCCTCGAGCTGATCGTCGGCGGTGACGAGGCCTGGCGTCACGACGCGGACGACCTTCCGCGGCACGAGGCCCTTCAGCTTGCTCGGATCGCCGAGCTGCTCGCAGATCGCGACCTTGTGGCCGCGTGCGATCAGCCGCGCGAGGTAGCCGTGCGCGGCGTGGTAAGGGACGCCGGCCATCGGGACCTGGTCGGGGGCGCCCTTGTTTCGACTCGTCAGCGTGAGCTGCAGCTCGCGAGCGGCGACCACCGCGTCCTCGTTGAACATCTCGTAGAAGTCGCCGAGCCGAAAGAACAGGATCGCGTCGGGGAAGGCCGCCTTCGCGTCCCGATACTGTTCCATGACCGGCGTCAGCTTCTTCGTCGACGGTGCGTACAAGGTCCGCTCCTTCAACGCCGGGAGTGCGTCACTGGTACTGACGCGAGACGGTGAACGTGTCGAGCTTGACGAATGCCAAGCCCTGGAGCGACCCATCGCTCACGACAAGCTCGCCGGTCGTCGGGAGGAAGGTCGCCGCCGCAGGCTGGATGTCGGTCGAGTTGCTGCTCCCGAGCAGCGCGAGCTGGAGCGGCGCAAACTGTCCCTGGGTGGCGAACTCGAAGCGCATCTCGCGCGTCGCCTTGTCGCCGCTGCGGATGGCGAAGTGGAAGAACGGGTTGCGGAACGCGCGCGGCGAGTCGTCGCGAATGGGCTCGTCGAGGGTTACCTCGCGCACGCGCCCCTCGAGGCGCTCGAGGCGGGAGTCGCAGCGCGAACGGCACACGCCGCTCCCATCCGCGGCCCCGCGGTTCAAGAAGCCTACCTTCGAGCCGAGGACGATCCACTGCGAGCCGCCGCGGACTTGAAACTCCACCACGTTCGGGAAGCAGCACTTCAGGTCAGGGCTGGTGGCGCCCTCGCGCGGCTCGACGAAGAGGATGTCGTCTTTCGCGACCATGATGCGAAGATCGCGCGTCGGGAGCGGGTTGCGTGACGTCCCGTACGCCTGCTGACAAGCCGCGAAGCTGCACGCCGCCTGCTCGGTCCAGTACTTGTCGCCGAGCACCGGCGTGTCGCTCGTGACCTGCACGTAGTCGGCGAGCGCACGCGCCTCGAGCGTCGCTTGCTCGGGCGTCACTCCTTCGAGCGCGACGAGCTCGTCGGCCACCGCGCTCGCGCCTTGCACGCCACGCCCGCAGAAGCCGCTCGCCGGGTCGCGGACCTCGAAGCCATTGGCCGTCGGGACCAGCGACGCGAAGTGGCCGGTGAAGCCTGGGATCGCGCCTTCGTACGTCACCGTCCACGATTGCGCGAGGATGTGCGCCCGCGGGTCGTCGTGATTCATCGCCAGCACGTGGGCGTCGGCCGCGTCGGCCTCGGTGCTCGCGAGCAGACCGGTCGACGGATCGATCGCCAGTGAGCCGGACGCGATGGGCAGTGTCAGGTCGAACGGTGGTGTCTCGACCGGGATGGTGGCGCGCATACGCGGGGCGCCTTCGTCGGTCGCTGCGAGCACCACACCGTCCTTGTCGAACAAAAGCGGCAACGCCTCGAGCCCGGGTTGCGTCGCCACGACGTTCTCGCGATAGGCGAGGTACGCGCTCGAGCGAGGTTGGTGGGGCGCCACGGTTTGGCAGCTGTACTCGGTGCTGGCGCCCTCGATCCCGGTCGACGCGTCGTCGCAGCCGTAGAGCGGGTGGTGGTCGCGAGGACCACGGCATGCGGCGTCAAGGTCGTCGACGTCGAGCGCGACGACGTTGCCGCTCGCGAGCACCGCGAACCCAAAGGTCCCGCGGAGCTTCCTCGGTCCAGCGCCACTCGTGAAATCGCTCGCCGTCCGGTAGCCCGCCGCCTCCGCGCTCGCGCCGGCGTTCGGATCGCAGCGCAGCGCCACGTTCGTCCCGGTCGACGGGTCGACCGCGTCTCCACGGCGCTCTGCGAACAGGATCTCGCGAGGCGGGGACCCAAACCGGACGCGATCCGGCGGCTGGAACGGGTTGCGCTCGGAGTGCGGTCGATGGAGCGGGGTCTTCGTCGTGGAGTTCTCACTCACGTCGTACGCGATGAGGCTGCCGTCGAGCTCGTCGACCGCGTAGAGGTACCGCTTCAGGTCGAAGGTGAGCGGGCTCACGGCGACGCGCGAGGTCGTCACCGTGCGTCCGGGGTCCTCGGCGGAGGTCGCGAGCAGCGGATCGAGCTCGGTGACGTCGCACGCGGTCGGAAGGTCGAGGCGGTGGATCACAGGGGCAGCGGCGTCCGAGACGAACAGCCGGTAGCCGCGGTCACCTCGCGGCGCGAACGCGATGTCGGACGGCTCGGCTGTGAAGCCCGTCGTGCGCGGCGGCACGACCTCCGTTGGGACGCACGCCTCTGCGGGCGACGGAGGAGGCGAAGCCTCGGTCGTGAGCTTCACCTCGAGCGGCACGAAGCGCTCGACCGGACATGGAGCGAACGAACCCGCTTCCCCGTCGAGGATCGATTGGGCGTCGAGGACCGCGACCCCGCCTGCATGCGGCAGCGTCACCAGAAGTTTGTATCGCCCAGGATTTCCAACCGATTCGGCGTCGGCGGCGAGATCGCCGTGGCAATGGCTCGCGGCCGCTGTGCCGCACGACGTCTCGGTCTCGTCGGCTCCATAAGCCGCGTCGCAGCGAGGGCGCAGGGCTCCGTTCGCTCCAGGCGCATCGACGAGCAGCTCGACCGACCCGGGCCTCTCGGGCAGCGAGCACGAGGGCCAGTCCGAGAGCTTCGGCGCGGCGCCGCGCAGCCGATCCGCGGGCAACGCGTAGATGCCTTCGTAGCCTGGCTCACCCACCGACACGAAGGCCGCCGTGCCGCCTGGCGTCGCGACGATGTCCGTCGGGGCGGCGCCGACCGGCAGGAAGTTCGTGCCGGGCGTCAGCGGGTCCGCGTCGACGAGGGGCGCGTCTTCGGCCGTAAGGTCGATGACCGCGACCTCGCCGCGCAACGGCTGCAGCGCGAGCGCGTACAGGTGCGGCACGGTGGGATCGTCCGTTCGGCCCGCGCCACACTCCGTGAGGGGGAGCGCGACGGCGGCGACCGATGCGGCGGTATCCGCCGGTGGCTTCGGCTCCGTCTCGCTCCCGCTCGGCGACGGCGCGAGGCACAGGAACGTCGTCGCGCCCGCCTGCTGCAGGGCCCGCACGCGGCTCACCGTTTGGTTTTGCGTGCAGCCCGCTCCGGTCCCAGCCGCGAGCCCGACGATGGAAAGCGCCGCGCCGAGCACATTCGCAGATGCTCGGGTTCGACGCGTTCCACCCTTAAAGGGCGGGGTGCGGCTCATCGAGCCTCCGCCGGAGGGAGCGGCTCGCCGACCGACGCAACAAACTGGCCGTAGGTCGCGGGCCGACGAAGGTCGAGGTCGATCACGCCGAGGTACGAATCCGTGAAGTGCGCGACGTAGCCGAGGCTGTAGGCGCTGCCTGCGTCGCGCCCCGAGTCGATCGCGAGCTCCTGCGGGCCGCGGCCTGTTCGAACGACGGCTTCCATCGTGTCGGTTCGCGGATCGACGATGAAGACCGAGCGTGAGTCGAAGGCGAGCGCGAACACGCGGTCGACGAGCGAGCCGTCCTGCCCGACGACCTGGCCGACCTTCACGTGAGCCGGTCCAAAGTCGAGCGGTAGAGCGCCATGCATCGCGATGGTGTGGAAGGCTGCGGTGATGCGCTCCGGACTCGCGGCGGTCGCGGCTTCGCGCACGAGGTTCGTGTATACGCGTCCGACGAGCAAGCTCGCGGGGTTGCGGTTGGCCACGTAAATCCCAAGGGGGATCTCTTCTGCGCAGCGCGCGAGGCACTCGAGCCCGGCATCACCGCAGGCCTGCTCGCAGGCGCGCCGCGCCGTTGAGACGATCACGATCCCACGTGAGTCGACGTTCGACGAGCTGACGTTCAGCGGGATTTGGCCCGCGCGAACGAGGAACGGGCGCGGCGGGATCGAGCCGCTGTCGGGGAAGTGCTCGACGAGGTCGAGCTGCGACGCGCCGCGGTACGTGAGGACGAAGCCGTCGCGGTACGTAAACTCGCGTCCGAGGTCGCGTGCCGCCGCGTCCGCGAGGTCGACCATCGCAGGCCGAGGGATCGCCGCGAGGTCGGTCGGACCTGAGGCATAGTTTGACGCGTAATAGGCCAGAAATGGCGTCGCCGACCACGGGTTTGCGACGAGGCTCGCCGCGCCCTGCGTCTGGTGTGCCGTGACGAGCGTCGTGCCATCGACGGAGCTCGCGGTGCCGACCGGGTCGGGCGGAAGCTGGATGCCGCGGAGCGTCCGCTCCGGGTTGCGTCCCACGCGGTGCTCGTTCCCGCAAAAGCCGTCGGCGCCGACGTTGCAGTCGAGCGCGAAGGTCGGCGCTTCGGCCGGCACGCGGTCGTCCTCGACGTCGATGTAGGTTAGCGATGGATCGCCCCGCACCGGGCTGAAGAGGCGCGCGCCTTCGCCGTTTGGGTTGTGCGTGAGCAGCAGGCGCGATGCGAACGCCCCGATGAAGACCGAGTTGACGAGGAACGAGCCCACCGGGAACGCCTCGCACGGTCCGGGGTTCAGGTAGGGGGCGTCGTTGCGCGCGAGCCCCCCTTCAGCGCAGACCTCGACGGCGGCTCGATGCTCGCCTAGCCCGCGCGCGATGGGCAGGATCGCCGACCGCAAGGCACGGGCGTCGAAGAGCTGCACCGACCCGCCGGTGTACTTTAGGTCGAAGTCGGAGTTCGCGACGTAGAGGGCGGTGCGCCCGGCTGAGACGGCGAGGCCCGTCGGGTAGTAAATCAGCGACGGAACCGGCGGGAGTCCATCTGAGCCGAGGACGCACGAGGACGCAGCGAGCGCGAGCACGCTCAACCCTACCGCGACATGTTTCTCGCCCGTTCGCCTGCCGTCCACCGGCGCGGAACCTACAGCCACCGCCCCGAGATGACAACCGCGGTCAGCCGAGCAAGTCCACGATGACCACGCCGCGGTCGGGGTCGTCGTCGGAAGGTTCCACGGCGCCTCGCGGTTTGGCTGGCATCGGCGACAGAGGAAGCTCGAGGCGAGGACGACTCTCGTCCCGCTTCTGGCGTTCGCGCTCTTCGCGCTGACGAATCTGCTCGATGATGAATGGGGGAAGCATGCGAGAGCCCCGGATGCTCTTCCTCAATCTAGCAATCGGGCCCTTCCGGTCAAGAGAGGGGCACGCGACCGACGCCCGCCGATGGTATGACTGGGGTATGACGCGGCGCGTTCCCGCTCGCCGATTCGGGGCCTTGGCCGTCGCGGCTGCCATGGTCGCGCTCGCGTCGCCTGGCCTCGCCGCCTTCGAAGTCGAGGATACGGGCTGGGAGGGCCTGAGCGGCTTCGTCGAGCTCGCGCGCTCCGAGCTCGGTGCCGACCGGGTCATCGCGTCGAAGGCGCTCGATTGGCGACAGCTCACGCCGACCGACTCGCTGCTCCTTGTGCACCCCACGGCCCTCGTCGATCCCGACGAGGCCGCGGCTTTCATGCGGGTCGGCGGGCGCGTCGCGGTGCTCGATGACCACGGCAACGGCGATCGCTTGCTGAAGAGCTTCAAGGTCGAGCGACGCCCGCTGCCCGAGGTGCCCGAGCGCTTCGTGCGTCAGAACCACGCGCTCGCGGTTGCGTCTCCGGTCGCCGAGGCCAACGGCGGCGTTCACCCCACCGTCGTCGATGTGCCCGCCGTGGTCCTCAACCACGGGACCGGATTCGCCCACCCAGAGCTCACGACCGTCCTCGAAGTCCGAGGCGCCGACGGTGGCGCGTCGAGCCCCGTGACCTCGGTCCCGGTCGCGATCGCGGGACAGGTCGAGCGCGGCCGCCTCTTCGCGGTCGGAGACCCCTCGGCGTTCATGAACCTGATGCTCCGCTTTCCCGGGAATCAGGCCTTCGCGACGGGAGTCGTCCGGTACCTCACGGAGGGCGAAGGGGGCGCGCGACGAGGCGGCCGCTTGATCGTGCTCGTGAACGACTTTGAAGAGCTGAACTCGTTCGCAGGGGAGGCGCCGCTTCGAAAAAACCTCGAGCGCAGCTTGCACACGCTCACGGCAGGGCTCGAGGACCTTCGCGACCATGGCTTCCCTTGGTGGCTGCATACGCTCGTCGCGGCGACGTGCGGTCTCGTCCTCCTGACCTGGTCGCTGCGTGCCTCGATGCGCCTCTACGCTCCGCGCTTGCCGCGGTTCGCGAGGACGGTGCCTCTCGCCGCGCAGGGGGGCGTCGCGGGGCGCCTCGCGGTGCTGGCCTCGCCGGGGGCCGCACCCGAACTCGCCATGCTCGAGCTGCGCACGTCGCTCGTCGAGTCGCTCTCGCTCTCGCTCGGAGAGCCCGAGACCACGTCGCTCGGCATGTTGCTCGAGGCGGCCGCGCGGCGACGTGCGATCGATGGCAAGCTGCTCGCCCGCGGGCTCGAGGCCGACAAACTCATGCGGCGCGCGGAGGCCACGCTGGTGGACGGCCGACGCTCGACCACGTCGCGCCGCGACGTCACCGGTGCGGCAGAGGTCGTCGGGGCGATCCTCGACGCGCTCGCGGCTCGTCCGCCGCCTCCTTGAGCGCGGCGAGCATCGACCTGGCTTCGTCGCGCGCTACGGCCGCGAGAAGTTGCCCGCAGCGTCTCCGTTGGCGATAAGCCGAGCATGCGCCGCTTTCGCGTCCTCTTGTTGCTCCTAGCAGCATGCTCGAGCGCACCCTCGGCTCCCATCGAGTCCGTCGCCCAGACGCCCTCGTGGACCGGCCCGGCGCTCACGCCGCGAGTCGCGCCGCCCGCCCCGGCATCGTTGCAGGCGCCGGCCTCCTCCGTCGTCGCGCCTGCTTCGGCTTCCATCGTCGTCGCGTCGAGCCCGGCGCCGGTTGGCGCGGCGCCTTCGGCTAGCCCAGCGAGCGCGCCGACGGCGGCACCTCTCGCTGCCGCACCCGTCGAGGCACCGCCCAAGCTCAACGTGCTGCTCGTGACCGTCGATGCGCTGCGTGCCGATATGCCCTGGGCGGGATATCCGCGGGACATCGCGCCGAACCTCACGGCCCTCGCGAAGGAGAGCGTCGTCTACGGCCGCGCCTATTCGATCTCGTCCTACACCGCGATGAGCATCGGGGGGCTGCTCGCGGGTCGGTACCCGGCAGAGCTCGAGCGCAGCGGCTACTTCTTCAGCGCTTACCCCGACGAGGTCACGTTCTTCCCCGAGCTATTGCAGCGCGCAGGCGTTCGGACGATGGCCGCGCACGCTCATTTTTATTTCGACCAGAAGTCCGGGTTTCGCCAGGGATTTGACGACTACCGCATCGTGCCGGGCCTCGTCGAGGACCGAAATACCGCGCGCGAGATCACAAGCCCGGAGCACCTCGCGCTCGCGCTCGACATGCTTCGAGAACCGAAGAACACCGGCGGACAGTTCTTCGCTTGGTTTCACTTCCTCGACCCCCACGACATCTACCGCGCGCACGAGGGTATTCGCTTCGGCGGCAAGGCCCGCGACCTCTACGACGGCGAGGTGTTCTTCACCGACCGCCACCTCGGGAAGCTCTTCGAGTTCGTGCGCTCGCAGCCATGGGGCGACCGCACGGCCATCGTCGTGACCGCCGATCATGGAGAGGCGTTTGGCGAGCACCGCATGGTTCGCCACGGCTTTGAAATCTGGGAGATGCTCGTCCGCGTGCCGCTCATCGTGAAGGTCCCAGGCGCGGCTCCCCGCCGCGTCGACACGCCGCGAAGCGCGATCGATTTGGCGCCGACGATCCTGGAACTCCTCGGCGTCGCGGCACCCTCCGATTTTCAGGGAAAAAGCTTGGTCCCCGAGGTCAAGGCCGGCGTGACACCGCTCCCGCGCGACGTGATCGTCGACCTCCCGCGCACCAGCGACAGCTTCCGAAGGCGCGCGCTTGTGTGGGACCGCTACAAGGTGATCGCCTACGACGATGACTACCGCTTCGAGGTCTACGATCTCGTCGACGATCCAGGCGAGAAGAAGGACCTGCGCCGCAGCCGGCCCGAGGTCTATGAGCGGATGAAGGCACGCTACCTCGACCGCGTGAAGTCGATCCGCGAGGTGTGCCCGAAGATGCGCGCAAAGCTGAAGGGCAAGCGCAAGGACAAGCCCTGCTGAGCACACCTCACGTCGAGGAGCGGGGAAGACCTGCGCGGTCGAGCGTCGCCATGCGCGCGAAGTCTTCGACGGCGAGCGTCTCGCCCCGAACGGTGAGGTCGACGCGCGCGGCGGCCGCGGCCTCATCGAGCTCCTCGAGGCGCCACCCGAAGACACCTTTCCAAGCGTTCCTAAGCGTCTTGCGTCGCTGCGCAAAGGCTCGGCGGACGAGCTCGCGGAAGGCTTCGGTCTCCTCGGCTCGCGGAGGAGCGAGCGGCGTCAGCGTGACCACGGCCGAGTCGACGCTCGGAGCCGGAAAGAACGCGCCGGGAGGGACTTTCAACGCGCGCTCGACATGGAACGCGGCCTGCGTGAAGACGCTGAGGGCGCCGTAGTCGTCTTCTCCGGGGCGCGCGACGAGGCGGTCAGCGACCTCGCGCTGCACCATGAAGACGGCTCGGTCGAGGGCGCGCGAGGCGTGCACCGCGAGCTCGAGGAGTCGCCCTGTGATTTGGTACGGGAGGTTCCCCGCGAGGACGTGTGGTCGAGGACCCTCCGCGAAGTGGCGCGCCCAGTCGACCTGCGCGGCGTCGGCCTCGAGGACTTCGACGTTGGGAGAGTCGTGGAAGAGCTCCGCGAGCACCGGCACGAGGTCGCGATCGCGTTCGATCGCGACGACGCGATGGGCGCGAGCAGCGAGGGGGGCTGTCAGGGCTCCCGCGCCCGCGCCGATCTCGACCACGGTACCGCCGACCGGGGTCGTCGCGAGCTCGGCGATGCGATCCGCGATCGCCGCGTCTTGAAGGAAATTCTGCCCAAAGGACTTCTTCGGTGCGAGCCCGCGCTCTCGCAGGACCTTCGCGCTCGACCAGCGCTCCTTCGTCATGCGACCTCCGAACCGGACCCTGGCGGCGCGCTCGTGACGGCTCGCGGTCCGCGCGTCATCGCGCTCGCCCGGGAGACCTTCACCCCAAGGCTACGCAGGACGACGTCGCCCTTTCGCTCCGCGACGCCCGCGCGCGCTTCGGTGGCTCGTCGCAGTGCCGCGACGAGGGCAGGCGTCGGTTCGATCATGGCCTCGGGCTCGTCGCCCGACTCGCCGTGGCCCCGCAGCGTCTCCGCGGCGAGTCCTGCGGCGAGCGGCGGGGTCGACCACCGGATGACGACTCCCTTGCGGCGCAGCGCGCGGACGGCGCTGCGCAGTCCTTCGACCGACTCGCTCAGCGGTGGCGGTGCGACGACGTGCACGACGCTCGGCCTCGGCCGCTTCATCGACGATGCCTCGAGGAGGAGGCGCTGCAGCACCTCGCTCGAGCGCTCGCGCTCGGGGTCGAGGCGCGGTGGACCGTGCAGCCCGAAGCTCGCGGCGTAATGCCTCAGCGCGGCGTCGGTCGGCGAGAACCCCGCGGGCGGCGCGAGCGAGAAGGGGGCCTCCTTCAAGGCCGTCGTCGCCCGCTCGGCGAGGCGGTCGAGGCGACCACGGCGTAGGTCACGCAGGCCGCGTGCGTCGATCGGGCGGAGGTGCTCCGCGACCTGCACGGCGATGTCCGTCTCCCCCCATCCCGAGCGGTCTGCGTCGAGGATGCCTGTCTTCGTCACCACCGCGCGCACGATCGCCTCGAGCTGTGGACGGCCGCGATCGAAGGGCACTCTGCCGAGCTCACGCGCAGCGAAAACGACGAGTCCGACAGTGTCTCCGCGCGCGACGTGGTCGGTCGCAAGGCCCGCTACCGCGTCGATCGCCATGTCGAGGGGCGCTTCGCCCGCCGTGCCGGCCCAGAGCTCGACCGAGGCATCGAGGAGCAGCAGTACCGTGTCGTGTTCCTCACGCTCGAGCTCGCGCGCCATCAGCTTTCCTCGCCGCGCGCTCGCCTTCCATGCGATGCGCCGGAACGAGTCCCCCGCCACGAGCTCGCGCAGCTCGCGGAGCTCGGTACCGTCGCCTCTCCTCGCGCTCGACCGTCCCGCGGGCGCTGCGGTCGCGCTGCGTCCACCATTCGGCGACGCGAGCAGTCGGCCGCTGGCGCGCGGGAGCGCTACGACTCCGAACGGGTTCGCGAAGGTGAGGGGGACCTCGAAGAGCCCAGGAGCGCCGCGCACCTCGAGGGCGAGCCCGTAGATGCCATGGTACCCGACGCGACGGGCGCGCACGCGAACGGTAAGCTCCACCGAGCTGCTCGCCTTTACTTCGCCCGCCGGCGGCTCGACCGTGCACTCGAGGTCAGGCGAGGCGATGACGCGCAGTTTGTCGTAGCGCGCCGCGAGACTGTCGCGGTTGCGTACCTCCGCGCGCAGGATGAACGTCTCGCCCCGACGGACTTCGCGCATGCGACGCGCATCCGGCCAGAGCATCTCGAACCCCGCGTTTCGGATCCGCAGCACGCTGAGCAGGGTCACGGCGCGCGTCGCAGCCACACCGAGCACGAGCGCGCCTCCCCAGGCGAGGACGTTCGGCTCACGCAGCACGACGCCCACCGCGAACACCGCGAGACCGGCGAGAGCGAGCTCGGCTGCGGTACGTGTCGGGTAGATGTTCATGTCAGACCGGCTGCACGGCCTTGCGGTAGCTCACGCGCGCGACTGCGCTGCGCACGACCTCCTCGCGCGCGGTGGGATCCCCGGCGACGTCGTCGCGCAGGATCAAGCGATGAGCGAGCACGGCAGGCGCGAGAGCGCGGAGGTCATCAGGCGTGACGTAGCCTCGCCCTCGTAGCAAGGCCATCGCCTTCGAGGCCTGAACGAGTCCCAGCGTGGCGCGGGGCGAGGCTCCGAGCAGGACTCGCGGATCCGAGCGTGTGTGCTCGGAGAGCCCCACGGCGTAGTCGTAGAGGTCCGCCTCGACGTGAATGCCTCGCGCCAGCCCTTGGAGCTCGAGCAGCGCTTGCTCGTCGAGAACCGGCCGCGCCTCGGACGCATTGGCCTCATGGGCCCGCAGCATCGCGACCTCGTGCTCGCGCTTCGGATAGCCCATCGCCACGTGCACGAGGAAGCGGTCGATCTGGGCCTCGGGGAGGGGGTAGGTGCCCTCGAGGTCGATGGGGTTCTGGGTCGCGACGACGATGAATGGGCGCGGCAGCGCGAAGCCGTCGCCTTCGATGGTGACCTGCTGCTCTTGCATGGCCTCGAGGAGCGCCGCCTGGGTCTTCGGCGGGGCGCGATTCAGCTCATCCGCGAGCACGACGTTGGCGAACACCGGGCCGCGACGGAAGCTAAACGTCCCGTCTTTGGGTGACAGCACGTAGGTGCCGGTGATGTCGGAGGGCAGAAGGTCGGGGGTGAATTGAATTCGTCGGACCGTGACGCCGAGCGCATCGGCGAAGGCCTTCGCGAGCGTCGTCTTCGCGATGCCGGGGACCCCCTCGAGCAGGACATGACCTCGCGCGAGCAGCGCGATCAGCATCCGCTCGAGCGCGACGTTGGTCCCGATGTAGACGCGTGAGACTTCGTCGCAGACGGCGTCGAGGCGCGCGCGGGCTCCCTGAATGCGCTCGTTCGCTTCGGTGTCCATCGCCGTCCCGATGGTAGTGCGCGGATGCGGCTTGTCGAAGGACATTCGTCGTCGGCGCGGCCTCCTCGTCTGCCTGCGTCGATGGGTGATGGCTTGCGGGGCGCGAGGCGTCGCGGTACGCGCAAGACCTCGCGATGAACAGCTTCGGCGTGATGTTCGACGGGCGCTATCTCGGCCCGAACCCGAGCGGCACGGGCCGCTACTGCGCCGAGGTCCTCGCGCGTATGCAGCAGCAAGCTCCCGACCTTCGCTTTCGGTTCGTGGTGAAGCACGGCGGTGACGAGCGCCCCCTCGACCGGGACGGGGTCCTGCCGTTCGATCACGAGGTGTACGGCCCGTGGACGAGCCTCGTGCTCGGCCGCAAGCTCGGAGGACGGCCGGCCGACGTCTACCACAGCCCATTTCACGTGCTGCCGCGCGGCCTCGAGTGCGCGACCGTGCTCACGATGCACGACCTCTTTCACTTCCATCAGCCGTCCAACACCAGCAAGTCGATCCTGGTGAGCGGTGTTGAGTGGGCGTACTTCCTCGTCGCGATCCCCGAGTCGCTCTCTCGTGCCGATCGGATCGTCTGCGTCAGCGAAGCCACCGCGGACGCGCTCGTCGACCGATTCCCCAAGACGAAGCGCAAGCTGCGGGTGATTCATCACGGCGTCTCGAAGCCGTTCGGGCGCGAGTCGGACCGCGAGCGCGTCGCCGCGACGTGCCGGCGAATTGTCGGGGATCGCCCGTTTTTTCTTTGCGTAGGGGGCATGTCACCGAACAAGAACCACGCGCGCACGCTCGAGTCCTACGCCCGCGCGGTCGGCGATCGGCGTGACGCGCCGGCGCTCGTCGTGGTGAGCCGCCGCGGAAACGCCGCGCGCCTCGCGTTGAGAGCCGAGGAGCTCGGCGTCGCCGAGCGATACGTAAGCATCCAGACGGTCTCCGACGATGAGCTCGCCATGCTCTACAACGGCGCGACGGGGCTGCTCTTCGTGTCGCGCGCAGAGGGCTTCGGGCTCCCTGCGCTCGAGGCGCTCGCGTGCGGTTGTCCCGTGATCACCTCGAACGTGTCGGCGATGCCGGAGGTCGTCGGCGATGCGGCTCTCCTCGCCGACCCGCTCGACCTCGAGGACGTCGCGAAGCAGATCCGCGCCCTCGCGTTCGACCCACACCTCGCCGCCGACCTCTCGGCGAAGGGACTCGAGCGCGCCCGTAAATTCAGCTGGGAGCGCTCCGCAAGCGAGCACCTCGAGGTCTACCGCGAGGCGCTCGAAGCCCGCTGACCGGCGCTCTCGTGCTCGTCAACATGGCAGGGACGAACGCGCGTGAGCCAGACTCACGAGCGGTGGCGTCACCGACGGGCGGAGCGCCCGTGGGCCAGGCTCACGAGCGGCCGGCTTGCGTCCAGGCCTGCTCTCGATCGACCGCGAGCCAACGGAGCGTCACCTGGGCCTTTCCGAGCGTCGCCTCGAGGTCCGCGGCCCATGCCTTCGCCGGGATCGCGAGCTTCGCGTCCTTCTGCTTTCCGAACGCGCTGACCGCGGCAGCCGAGAGTTGGAAGGCGGCGACGCCTTCGCTCGCCAGCGCCGTCACGATCTGACGCGGGACCGCCGGCGCGACGATCGCCCGGATCTTCAGCGTTCCGGCGAGGACTCCGTCGCACGCGGCGCGAACTTCTTCGGGCTTCGACAGCACGAGCGCGACCGAAGGAGCTTCGGGCACCTTGTTGCCTCCTTGCGGGAGCCCCGGGTGAGCGTCGAGGCTCAGCGGCAGCTTGAGGGGCTGGGGCTGAGCGAGCGGAGTCGGCTTGAACGGCTGGTGCCCCGGGCCCTTCTTCTGGCCCTTCTTGCGGACGACGAGCACGTCCTCGGTTGGTAGGATGCGTGGTACCGTGACGCGAGCCGGCCGCTTGAACGAGCGCGGATCGCCAACTTGTCCGTGCGCGACCGCGTACGAGAGCGTCTCGGCCGACGCGACGAGGAAGGAGCGGCGACCTTCGACCTGTGGCTCGGGGTCCATGTTTCGCATCGACACCGCGCCCAGCGGGGCAGGGTAGATATCACCCGTCGCCACGCGGCGATCCGGCTCGATGATGCGCGCGCCGGTGGCCACGAGATCGACGAGCGCACCGTCCTGACCGAGCACCTCGAGGACCTGCCGCGATGGCGGCGCGAGCAGGAGGTCGAGTCGTGGCGGGATCCGCTTGCTCTTGAGGAGGCTTGCGGCTGCGAGCAGGTCGCGGAGGGTCGCTCCCGAGTCACCGCCGAGGACGACCTGTCCGACGGGCTTGCCGGCGAGCTCACGCGCGGCGCGGACGCGACCATCCTCGTCCATGATGAGCGGGTCGACGGTGTTGAGGTCGAGGGTGATGACCTCGTCGCACGGGGCGCCCGGGTCCGGCGCGAGCGCGCGGTGGGCCTTACTGCGACGCTGGTCGCGCAGGAACGCTTCCGACTTGTCGTCGCTGATGAAGAGGGCGGCCGAGGCGCCCACCTGGTGGGCGATGCCGCACAGCACCGAGCGGCTCCCGACCGACAGAAGGCGTGCGCTCGGGCCTGCGAACTCGAGCACGACGGGGGCGTGATGGCGTGCCTCCACCTCCTGGACGAGGGCGCGAAGATCGCGGCGGATCAGCTCGAGCGCGACGTCGCGCGCGCAGACGAAGGGGCGGGTCTTGCCAGAGAGGTGGATCTGAATCGAGCGCGGCGGGCGGAGCCACACCTGACCCGTCGCCATTGCCTCGCCCAGCTGGGTCGGTGAGACGACGAGCGCGAGCATACCGAGTCCGCCCACCGTTGCGAGGCGCGGGTCATCGGTGAGCGCGAGCCGCGCGGGGGCCGCGAAGCGCTCGATGTGCACGGGGGCCGGGTACCCGATGCCCGCGCGACCGACGAGGATGTTGTACTCGGGGAAGGCCGAGGATACCGAGTCCGGCGCGCCATTCGCGGCCGCGACAAGCGTGCACGGATCCGAGACCGCGTAGCCCTCGTAGGCGATGGTGACCTCGGGCAGTGCTCGCTTCATCCCCACGCGGAGACCTTCGGCGACCGCACGCGCCGGTGAGCGCGTGAGGATCACCTGGTCAACCTTCACTCGAATGAGGTCTCCTCGCAGCTGCGGGTCGCCGGAGCGTCCTGCGAGGACCTTCTGGGGCATGGTGCGAGGCGGGTCACCAGCTCGTGCGCGCATGACTTCGGGTTCATCCTTCTCGGAGCGCGCCGCCCGGCTTGGGGGACGCGCTCTCGAGTGTTGGTGAACCACGGACCTTAGTCGGTGCCCGTTCGGCCGGTCAAGGCTCGTCGGCAGAGGTGGCCCGCCACCAGTGGCCTTGGCCCAGCTGAGTGCGCGACGCAAGGAGCTTCCGAGTCGACTTGATTCGGGCGCTCTCGCGAGGCCACGATGAGGCAGATACGTCGTCGAAGGGCTCGGATTCATAGGAATGTCGGAAGCTCACTCTCCCCGAGAGAGGCGGGCGTGATAGGGTTCGCCGCGAATGTTCCAGGCGCTCCTCCAGGACCTCGTGGAGTCGACCGAGGGTGGGCTCGCGTCGATCGTGATGGACCTCGATGGAATCACCCTCGAGAGCTACACGCGCTCTGGCGAGAGCGTCGACATCAAGACGATCGGCATCGAACTTACGCTCGTCCTCCGATCGGCCCATCAGGCCGCGACGATGCTCGAGCTCGGGGCGGCCGAGGAACTTAGCTTTGCGACGAACGCGCTGACGATCGTCGTCCGAATGATGACCGCATCTTACTTCGTGGCAATCGCGCTCGAGTCCGGGGGCAACCTCGGCCGAGCTCGCTATCTGCTCCGCGCTCACATGCCGGAGTTCGTAGGTGAGCTGTCGTGATGGATATCGATCTGAAGAAGCTCAAAGCTCTGCTCCGCACGCTCGCGGAGGGGGACGTGTCCGAGTTCGAGTACCGCGAGAACGAGGCGCGCATTCGTCTCGTGCGTGGTCCGCGCGCCGCAACCGGCTTTGCCATCCCGGGTCCAGTGGCGAGTCTGCCATCGACCGCGGTGGCCGCGGGGGCTCCGAGCCCCGGACCCGCAGCAGAGGAGGTCGCGTCGGACTCGCTCGTGACCGTGACCTCGCCGTTCGTGGGAACTTTCTACCGTTCTCCATCGCCGGACGCCGCGAGCTTCGTCGAGGTCGGGACTCGCGTGACGGTCGGCCAGACGCTCTGCATCGTCGAGGCGATGAAGCTGATGAACGAGATCGAGGCCGACTGCGCTGGGGTCGTGAAGGAGTTCCTCGTCGAGAACGGCAAGCCCGTCGAGTTCGGCCAACCGCTCTTCCGCATCGCGCGGGGCTGAGCCCGCGATCGGTCCGAGGTCGTCTCCCATGTTCAAGAAAGTCCTGATCGCGAACCGGGGCGAGATCGCGATGCGTGTCATCCGGGCGTGTCGCTCGCTCGGCATTCGCACGGTGGCCGTTCACTCGACGGCCGATGAGGGCGCGCTCCACGTCCGCTTCGCCGATGAGGCGGTCTGCATCGGTCCGCCCGAGGCGACTCAGAGCTACCTGAACATCCCCGCGATCATCGCGGCCGCCGAGGTCACGGGCGCGGACGCCGTGCACCCGGGCTACGGCTTCCTCTCCGAGCGCTCCGACTTCGCGGAGATCTGCGGGCAGTGCCGTCTCAAATTCATCGGCCCGACTCCGGCGGCGATGCGCGCCTGGGGCGACAAGGTCGCGGCGCGCGCTCAGGCGGTGAGGTTCGGCCTCCCGCTCTTGCCCGGGTCGGGCGTCCTCGAGAGCCCGGCCCACGCCCGCAGCGAGGCGATACGCGTCGGTTTCCCGGTGATCCTGAAGGCTGCCGGCGGAGGCGGAGGTCGTGGCATGCGCGTCGTGCGCGACGAGGGCGAAGTCGAGAACGCCTTCCTGCTCGCGACCGCCGAGGCCGCCAAGTCGTTCGGCAACCCCGACGTCTACCTCGAGCGCTTCGTCGAGCGCCCGCGCCACATCGAGTTTCAGGTCCTCGCCGACACGCACGGTGGCGTCTGGACTCTCGGCGAGCGCGAGTGTTCGCTCCAGCGACGCCACCAGAAGGTCATCGAGGAAGCGCCCAGCGTCGCGATGACCGAGGAGAAGCGGGCCGAGATCGGTGAGCGCATCCGCGTGGCGATCCGCGAGACGGGCTATCACACGCTCGGGACGCTCGAGTTCCTGATGGACGAGCGCGGTGAGCTTTACTTCATGGAGATGAACACTCGCGTCCAGGTCGAGCACCCGGTGACCGAGTCGGTGACGGGCGTCGATCTGGTCGAGCAGCAGCTCGTCTCGGCCTCGGGCGCTGCGGTGAGCTTGCCGGACACGCGCCCTTGGCGATTCCGAGGGCACGCGATCGAGTGTCGCATCAACGCCGAAGACCCCAAGAGCTTCGCGCCCTGGCCGGGCCTCATCACCGAGTACCACCCTCCCGGCGGCGGCGGGGTCCGCGTCGACTCCGGCGTGTTCGGGGGCTGGCGCGTCCCGAGTTGCTACGACTCACTCATCGCGAAGGTCATCAGCTTCGGCTCGACCCGTCAGGAGGCGATAGCGAAGATGCGCGTCGCGCTCGACGAGTTCATCATTGGCGGGATCCGCACCAACATCCCGCTCCATCAAGCGCTGCTTCAGCACCCCGATGTGCTCTCTGGGAGCATGAGCACGCGCACGATCGAGGAGCTCGTCCAGGCCGGCTTCTGACGGGCTCGCACCCTCTGCCCTTGAATTGCGCTGGCTCGCGCACGAGCAAGAACCCATGGACCAGCATCCTCTCGCCGCGAAGGTGATCGCAGGCGACCCGCGAGCGTTGGCGCGCGTCTGTCGACTCGTCGACGATGGCGTCGGCGAGTACCGCACGATCTTGAAGGATCTCTTCCCGCACACGGGACGAGCGTGGACCGTCGGCATCACCGGCACCCCTGGCGCAGGCAAGAGCACGCTGACCGACAAGCTCGTCGCGGCGCTCCGGTCGCAAGGAAAGCGCGTCGCGGTGATCGCGATCGATCCCACGAGCCCATTCTCCGGCGGGGCGATCCTCGGGGACCGGATCCGCATGCAGCAGCACTTCGAGGATCCTGGTGTCTTCATCCGTTCGCTCGCGACACGCGGAGCGCTCGGAGGCCTGTCACGTTCCGCCGCGGACGTGGTCCGCGTGGCCGACGCGTGGGGGGCCGACGTGGTGCTCGTCGAGACCGTCGGTGTCGGGCAGGACGAGCTCGAGGTCACTCGTACGGTCGACACCACGCTCGTCGTGATGGCGCCCGGGATGGGCGACGACGTGCAGGCGATCAAGGCGGGTATTCTCGAGTGCGCCGACGTCTTCGCCGTCAACAAGTCCGACCGCGAGGGGGCCGACGCCACGGTGCGCGACCTAGAGCTCATGATATCGCTCGGACACACGACTCGGCGCGGGGTGCGCGCAGCGACGGTCGGCCACGGGCACCATGGTCACGGCGGGCTTCATGGTGTGCTCTCGTTCGATGAGACTGGGCACCACGGAAAGCCTCACGCAGACCACGCGAGCGCCTCGGGACGCCCCCACGACGACGAATGGGAGCCCTCGATCGTGCGCTGCATCGCCTTACGGGGTGAAGGCGTGGACTCCCTCCTCGGTCGGCTTGAGAAGCACAAGAGCTGGCTCGACGGGACGGACGCGGGG
>Ga0194129_10003399_pt1 | contig 22147 bp, 18 predicted proteins | sample TA2KigCa35mmetaG_FD_150862 | JGI IMG/M metagenome (GOLD analysis project Ga0194129, IMG submission 150862) | Freshwater microbial communities from Lake Tanganyika, Tanzania - TA2015038 Kigoma Deep Cast 35m | ecosystem: Environmental > Aquatic > Freshwater > Lake | place: Tanzania: Lake...
GCGCGACCTGAACTTCAAATACCTGGCCGAAGGCAAAGGCGCGACCGTCACCGCGCGCTTCGGCAAAGACGGCATCACCATCTGCGATCCGAACCGCGCGAACGAAGGCGCGGACAAGGTGTTCCAGTGCATCTACGACAAGGCCATCTGACCCGCCGTCCGTTGCGATTATCCATTATCAAGAACTGACCCCTTTATGCGAGCCCTGCGACGATGTGGATCCCATGCCCGACTACGAAAATGTTCTGACCGATTGAGCGGACTCATTGCGCCGGGTAAAACACCGGCGACTGCGCCGCCGGTGAGGTGCGCCCCGAGTTGGTCGCCGACCGCGCGATTTCCGACCGTTTCCTTGCGGCGCGCAGCGCTCGTCCGGCAAAACCGGCGCAAACTTGCAAAAGTCACGAAGACGATGCTTGCCAACGATCCGTGAAGGCGCAAAATCACAGCCAATGAACCCGGCGCAAAAGCAATTCTCCCTGAAGCGCGGAGCGTCCAGAAAGCAATTTCCTATCAGTCGCTTGCTTCCGTTTTCGCATTTCACTCTCTGACTCATGATCGCTTCAGTCCCTGTGCGCCAAGTTCTCTCAATCCTCCTGCTCATCACCAGCCTTGCCTGCGCGGCGGATGCGCCGAAGAACGGCCCCGGCACTGCTCCGGTGGCGGTCGCCTCGGGTGCGCCGACGGTGGTGTGGCCGTTGGACCGCACGGCTTATTTTGTCGGCGAGCAGGTGCCGCTGGCGGTGCGGGGAGTGCCAGCGGGGACACCACTGAAGCTGGCCGGGGTGCATCGGGACGGCACCACCCTTTTCTACAGCGGCCCGGCGGCGGCGATGATGCTGGATGCCAGCCGGCTGGCCCCGGGCGATTACAAGCTGTCCATCAACGGTGCGGAAACCGGCCAGCGGCTGACGATCGTCAGCGTGTTACGTCGGAGCGCGGGTTCCATGCAGGACGAGGCCACGCCCGGCGAGCCCAAGGTGGACAACAAGCTCTCGCCGCCAGAGCGGGCCGCGGCGGTCGAGCGGCATTGGGACGGCATTGCGCAGACCTTTCAAGAATCCGGGCTGACGGCTTGCTTTGCATTGGGGGCAGCCGATATGGGGCGCGCCTCGTATCTGGACGTCATGACACGCGCGGGAGCCTTGCTGCTGGTCAACCCGGACACTCGGCCCACGAGCTTCTTCCCGGTGGGAAATCTGCCGCTCGAACTGGACGGCATGAGCCAGCGCATGATCCTCACCGCCCAGGCCAACGGGCGGTATCCGAACTTCGGCGGCTTCTGCTTCGGCTGGGACACCACGGGTTATCAAATCGGCGGCCGCAAGGGGTTGATGACGTATTGGGGATGGGGCGACAAGACCCAGGCCCTGCGGAACTACATCGGCCGCGTGGACAAGTTCACCACTGAGGAGTTCACGCGTCGGACCGGCCTGCAACCGGTCGCGGAATCGGAATACGTCGCCTACCTGCTGGCCATCGGCCGGGCGGACATGGCCCCGGCGATTGATCTGCCCACCAAGCTCTGGCTGGCCGAGATCGCGCAGTTCACCAAGCCGCTGGCGGCCGGCGAGCGCGCGGAGTTTGAGCGCCGTCTGGATGCGTGGTCGGGCTATCTGATGGGCTTGTATAACGAGGCTTACAGCCGCTTCGCCCAGAATCTGCGGGGTGCCGAGGCGTCGTTGCGCAACACCGCCAGCGTGCAGATTGATCACGCCGCCGTGCGCTATGGCCAGTATTTCCCGTCCGCTTACGAACCGCTGGATCTGCAATACCAGACCACCTGGAACGATCAGGTCGGCGGCCCGGACTACGCTTATCAATGGCTGCTCACCGCCGGCCTGCTGGACATGCACCGGGGAGCCAAGCGCACCTGGCTGAGCAACACCATGGGGCCGGTTCACGGCGTGACGACCATGCCCGGCAAGGTGACCCGCGTGGCGGCGCATGGGCTGGCGTTTGGCGTTTCGGGGATTGGCTTCGCGCTGGAAGGTTTCAGCAACCTCCTCGGCGGGATGAACAGCAAGCAATCCGGCTGGGAGAACATCCGTGGCCAGGCGGGTGAGGTGGATGTGCTGGCGGGGCGGGAGTTTCTGGATCGCTTCGCCGCGCTGGCGGTGGAAGGGCGTGGCGACCACGGCGTCGGCATCCTGTTTTCCAAGAGCCAGTATCAGCGGCAGCACATCGTGCATGGCTATGGCACCGCTGCTTACAAGGCCTTCGTGGCGCTCACGCGGCTGGGCTACACGCCCCGCTTCGTGACTGAGGAGGAGCTGGCCGCCGGACGGGTGAAGGATTTGCCGGCATTGCTTTTGATCGGGCAGACCTTCCCGCTCACGTCGCCGGCGAGTGAGGCGTTGGAGCGGTTTGGCAAGACCGGTGGCCGCATCCTGATGGACGGCGGCACCACCATCGCCGTGCCCGGCGCGGAGAAGCTGGACCTGACGTTTCCGTTCTCGCTGCCCGGCAAGCCGCACAGTTGGACCTCGCCCAACCTGGTGCCCGGCGACAATGACACTTTGGTTTACGCGCGCTGGCATCCCGAGCTGGCCGCTGCGTTCAGCAAGTCGCTGGGTGACACGGGACGCGGGGTGTTCAAGTCCGAGTGCGGGCCTGAGACCAAGGTTTCGCTCCTGCAGATCGACGGCGGGCCGGACGCGAAATACATCGTGGCTGTGAACGATTCACACGTGACGCGGCAGGCCGACTGGCATCAGGTGACGGAACGGCTGGCTCCCACCGGCAAGGCGCCGGCGGGCGCAGTGCTGTATGACTGCACGGAGGAAAAGGCGCTCGGGCCGGTCGCCGCGTTGAACTGCGACCTGACCGCGACCACCGCGCGGGTCTTCTGCGTGCTGGCTCGCCCGGTGGCGAAGCTCGCGTTGTCCGCGCGGCAGACGCTTGCTGCCGGTGGCGATCTGGTCGTAGCTGCGCAACCGCTCGACGCGGCGGGCAAGCCCTTGCGGGCGGTCGTGCCACTGCACCTGACCTTGATGGCCCCGGACGCGCAGGCCGTGCAGTCGCTGTTTCGCTCGACGGATCGGGAGGGGACGTTCGCCCTGTCCATTCCCATCGCGGCCAACGCGCCCGTCGGCACTTGGTCGGTCCGGGTGCGTTCCCAGTTGGATGGCATGACCGCGACGCTGCCGGTCACGGTCACGGCCAGCGCGCCAGCTTCGTTCGCCAAGACCATCACCGACAAGGTGCTGGTCCGGGACCGCGCTGCCATCGAGGCGACGTTCAGCAAGGGGGCCAAGGTGGTGCTGCCGGTCTTCGATTCGCCGCACGCCGCCGAATTGCTGCCCATCGCGCAAAAGGTGAAGGCGGTGCTGGCCCGCCGCGGGGTCGAGGTGGAAATCCGTTCGCCAGTGGAGCCGGGAACCTATTGGCTCGGCTACGACCCGAGCGCCGAGCAGTTGCAGGAAAATGCCCGGGTGGATGCCGGCGAGATCTTTGGCAAGATCAAGCGGGAGACCGTGAATCACAACGACTGGCACAGCGCGCTCTCAGGCTACCGCTTCGGCCGCCCGGTCATTCTCTTGGACTTGTTCACCCCGCCCGTTGCACCGCCCGCTCCGGTCAGGGGAAAAGCCGCCCCCGCGCCCAAGCCGGCGAATCCGATGGCCAGCGCGCTAGCCGCAGCCGGGTTGCTCTGGCCGCAGGTGAATGAGTCCTTCCCCGGTGCGGGCCGGAGTGTGGTGCAAGCAGTGCGCTGGGCCTTTGCGCCGCGTGTTTCCGCCGTGGTGGTGCAGGCGGGTGATGCCGCCGGCCTGCTCGCGGCGGTGGAATCGCTCGCCCAGTTGCCGGAGGACCGCCTCCTGCCACCGATCCAGTCGCTGCGCGCGGGTTTGTGGAAGCAGTATCACGTCGGCGGACAACCCGACCGGCCGAAAGCCGCCGGGCTGACTGCCAAGGGCCTGCAAACCAGCGTTGCCCCGCAGCGTTTTGCCATCCGCCTGGGCGACACCCGTCCGCTCCCGGCGGATCAAGTCCAGCCGCCGGTGCGTCCCACGCGCCCTGTTCATGCGGTGCCGGCCACGGTCCTGCCCAAGGAATACGTGCTTCAATACCGTGACAATGCGGGCCAGTTCATCGAGACGATCACGGTCAATTTTCTCAAGCCCGACCTCCGTTTCAGCGAGGGCGTCCTGCTCACGGTGGACGTGGCCCAGGCGGGCCGGGTGAAGCTCTATGCCGATGGACTGTTCCGCTACTCTGATCGCAAACCCATGTGGCAGGCCCAGTGGGAGGACATCTTGAGCCTGCGCGAGAAGCTCGTGCCCAGCCGACGGCAGCCGATGCACTTCGAGGTGCGGCTGGGAGACAAGGTGATTGGCCAGCTCGGCACGGCGCGCGCGGAGGAAAAAGAGGTCAAGCTGGAGCTGGCCTCGCCATCCGCCGGCCTCAAGCCCACAACGGCGGTCGAGGAGGTGGTGACACGGCTGGCGGGCGAGATCGACCTGCCGGCTGGCCGGCACGAAATCCTGCTCGTCCACCGGCACATCGTGGACGGTCAACTGGCCGCCCTGGGCGTGGGCATGGAGCCGCAGCTCCCGACCCCGCCGGCCGCGAAGAAATGAGCGATTTCGATTTCAGCAGGGGTGAGGAGCATGAGGAACGGCGGACCGGCGGGTGAAACCTTGGGCGCTTGCTGGTTTTATAGGAGCGTCACGATGCTTTTCAACCGAATGCCTCTCCGCTGTTCCATCTTGCTCCTATTGATGGTGACGTCGGCTCCCGGCTGGGCGGCTGAAAAAGCCCAGGACAAGGATGCCGCATCCGCCGCAGCCGGCAGGGCTTGGGTGACGCGGGCCATGCAGGCGCCCGGGGTCACGCACCACGTCTTCCGCAGCGCCTCGGTCAAGGGCGACGTGAGTTACCACCTCTACCGTCCTGCGGCCTATGAGGCCGAGCCCACGAGGCGCTTTCCCGTCGTTTATTGGCTGCACGGCTCCGGCGGCGGGCTGCCCGGCATCGCTTCCGTGGCGGCGCGCTTCGACCGCGCGATCCGCGAGGGCAAGACGCCCCCCTGCTTGGTCGTGTTCGTGAACGGGCTCGAGATGGGCATGTACGTCGACTGGGCCGACGGCTCCGCGCCGGTCGAGTCGATGATTGTCCGCGACCTGCTGCCGCACGTCGACGCCACGTATCGCACCGTGGCCAAGCGGGAAGGGCGCCTGCTCGACGGCTTTAGCATGGGCGGCTACGGCTCCGCACGTCTGGCCTTCAAGCACACCGACCTCTTCCGCGCCGCCTCCATCGTGGGCGCCGGGCCGCTCCAGCCCGAGCTCAACAACACGCCCCGGGCGAGCCGCATCCAGGCGTCGGACCTCCTGAAGCGCGCCTTCGGCGGCGACCAGGCGAAGTTCCGCGCGGCCAGCCCCCGCGTGATCGCGGAACGCAACGCCCGGACGATTGCGCAGGGCACCCTCGTGCGCATGGTCGTCGGCGACAAGGACGAGACCTTCGGCAACAACGAGGATTTCCACCGTCATCTCGAGTCCCTCCGCATCCCGCACACTTGGGCCGTGATTCCCGGCGTCGGACACGACCCTGACCGCGTCTTCAACGCCCTGGGTGACGACAACTGGGAATTCTACCGGAAGGCCTTCGCCCCGGACGCTTCGGCCAAGTGAGCGCAAGGGCTTCCGGCCGCTTGACGGGCGGGCCATGGGGTGAAAATATGTTCACCTTATGCTTTCCGCCCCCCGTCCGCTCGATGCCGAGGCCCCTGACCTCGTCCTGCCGCTGATCCTCTCCCCGGTGCCCGCCGGCTTCCCCTCGCCGGCCGAGGACCATTGGGAGCCGAAGTTCAATCTGCACGAATATCTCGTCACCGACCGCGCCGGGATGTTCTTCATGAAGGTCGAGGGCGCCTCGATGACCGGCATCGGCATCATGCACGGCGACCTGCTCGTCGTCGCCAAGGGCCGCCGTCCGCGCGAGGGCTCCGTCGTGGTTGCGGTCGTCGGCGGCGAATACACCGTGAAGACCCTCGCCCGCGCCGCCGACGGCACTTGGGAGCTGCGTGCGCACAACCCCGCCTACCGGTCCATCAACCTGCTCGACGGCGAATGCTCCGTGTGGGGCGTCGTGACCGGCGTGGTGCGACGCTACGGCGCGGGCTGAGGTCAGCGCTTCCTGCGGTCGTGCCAGGCCCACTCGAGCGCCTGTGGCAGCAGCTGCGGGCGCGCGTTGCCCACGCCGTGTCCGGAATCGAGGCAGTAGAGATACTGGTAGCGGTAGCCCTTTTCGGCGAGCACCTTGGCCATGCGGTGGTTGGCCTCCACCCAGTCGTGCATGCCGTCGCGCATGACGTTGGGATTGTAGTTGTCGCGGTCGCCGACGCACATCCAGACGCGCAGGGGCTTGCGGGGAGCGGCCGGGATGAGCGTTGTGTGGTAGCCCCAGGCGCCGTCCGGGGTCTCGGGATCGAAGGGCCACTGCTGGTTGACGAACGTGCCGGAGAGCGAGATCACGCGCCGCCAGAGGTCGGGGCGGTACCAGGCCATGGTGAAGGCGGCCGCGGCGCCGGAGCTGACGCCCATCGTGGCGCGGTCCTCGGGGTCGCGCGTGAGACGCACGCCGGCGTTCTTCTCCACCCGCGGCAGCACTTCCTCCTCGATGAACTCGGCGAAGAGGGGCGAGAGGGTGTCGTATTCCTTGCCGCGTTCATGGCCCTGCGCGTCGCCACCGCCGTTGGCGATCATCACGCAGACGAGGGGAGGGATGCGGCCGGCGTGGATGAGGTTGTCGAGGATGCGCGCGAGGTTCTGGTCGGACTTGCCGACGCCGGGTCCGTCGTGCGTGACGAGGAGAGGCATGACGTCGTCGGGCCGGTGTCCGGCTGGCACGTAGACGGTGATCGCGCGGCGGTAGTCGACCGTGTGGGTCTCGACGATGAGCGTCTTGGGGTTATTCGGATCGGGCACCCCGAACTCCTTGCGGGCGATGCCCGGGTTGAACCGCCGGCAGTCCTTCGATTCCATCACGAACTGCGTCACGCGTCCCTTGGGCGCGGCGGGATTCTCCTTGGTCGCATCGGCCGGGACATACTGTGGCCCCACGAGGTAATCCCCGACCTTGTCGACGGGCGGCACCGCGCCGGGCTTGCCGTCGAGACGCACGAACTTCGGGGCGCCCGGGGCGTCGAAGGGCCGGGTGGGCGGCTGCGGCCTGGCTGGGGCCTTCTCCTTCTTGTTCTGCTGGGCGGGCAGGGGACAGGCGGCGGCCAGGAGCAGGCCGAAGGCGAGCAGACGGAACGGGGTCATGCGTCCTGTATCGCCATGCGTTTGCCTGCGGGCGAACCAAAAACGGCCGTTCGTCCGAGGTCACAGGCTTGCCACGTCCGGCCCTCAGCGGGCAGACTGCGCCACCCGCATGATTCCCCGCATCATCACCCTGCTCGCCCTCGCCGCCGGCCTCACCGGCTGCGCCAACTACGCCGTCCAGCCCGTGCTTCACCCCGGCACGGAGAAGCGCCATGAGTCCTTCAACGAGATCTCGAAGAAGGGCGAGGCGAAGCTCGTCTTCCTCGGCGACTCCATCACCCACGGCTGGGAGGGCAGGGGCAAGGCCGTCTGGGCCAAGACCTGGGCGCCCCTCGGCGCCGCCAACTTCGGCATCGGCGGAGACCGCACCGAGCACGTCCTGTGGCGCCTCGACAACGGCAACTTCGACGGCCTGAAGCCGAAGCTCGTCGTGCTGATGATCGGCACGAACAACACCGGCCACCAGGGCCGTCCCCAGAAGGAACTCGACGGCGCGACCTACCGCTGCACGCCCGAGCAGACCGCGGAGGGCGTGAAGGCCATCCTCGGTCGTCTCGAGCAGAAGTGCCCTGACGCCAAGGTGCTCGTCCTCGCAATCTTCCCTCGCGGCGCCGACCGCAACGACGCCTTCCGCCAGCAGAACGAGCAGGCCAACGCCATCATCCGCACCTTCGCGGCCGGCCAGCGCGTGCACTTCCTCGACATCGGCGCGAAGTTCCTTGAGCCCGACGGAACGCTGTCCAAGACCATCATGCCCGACCTCCTGCACCCGAACGAGAAGGGCTACGAGATCTGGGCCGCCGCCATCGAGCCGAAGGTCAAGGAGCTCCTGAAGTAAGCCCGGTTCCCTGGACACGACGATGGCCGCCCTTACGGGTGGCCCTTTCTTCGGCCCTCGTTCAGCGTTGCCGGAGCGAGGCCATGTCGATCACGAAGCGGTAGCGCACGTCCTGCCGGATCATGCGGTCCCAGGCTTCGTTGATCTTCTGCATCGGGATGAGTTCGATGTCGGAGACGATCCCGTGCTTGCCGCAGAAATCGAGCATCTCCTGGGTCTCGGCGATGCCGCCGATGCAGGAGCCGGTGAAGTTGCGACGGGGCATGATGACCGAGAACGCATGCACCGCGAGCGGCTGTTCGGGGACGCCGACCAGGCAGAGCGTGCCGTCGACCTTGAGCAGCGAAAGGTAGGCGTTGAGGTCGTGCTGCGCCGAGACGCAGTCGAGGATGAAGTCCAGCGAGCCCGCGCGCGCGGCCATCGCGGCCGGGTCGGACGACACCACGACCTCGTGCGCGCCCAGGCGCAGTCCGTCGGCGACCTTGGACGGCGAAGTGGTGAAGAGGACCACGTGCGCCCCGAAGGCGCGGGCGAACTTGACGCCCATGTGGCCGAGCCCGCCGAGCCCCACGATGCCGACCTTGCTGCCCGGGCCGATCTTCCAGTGCCGCATGGGCGAATAGGTCGTGATGCCGGCGCAAAGCAGGGGGGCGGTCGCCGCGAGGTCGAGTCCGGCCGGCACGAGCAGCGTGAAGGCCTCGTCGACGGTGATGCCCGAGGAGTAGCCGCCGAAGGTGTGGCCGCCGAGGTGACGGTCGGGGCTGTTGTAGGTGAAGATCGCGCCGGAGGCGCAGAACTGCTCGAGCCCCTTGCGGCAGCTGGGGCAGGTGCGGCACGAGTCGACCATGCAGCCCGTGGCGCCGATGTCGCCGACCTCGAACTTGGTCACTTTGGCGCCGACGCGCGTCACGCGGCCGATGATCTCATGGCCGGGCACGCAGGCGTAGTTCGTGCCAGGCCATTCGCCGCGGGCCGTGTGCACGTCGGAATGGCAGACCCCGCAGAAGAGGATTTCCATCTCGACGTCGGTCGGGCCCGGATCCCGCCGCGTGATCTGGAGCGGGGCGAGCTTGGAGTTGGGCGAGGCGGATCCGTAGGCCTTGGCTTGGGTGGGCATGGAGGGGAGGGAAGCCGTCCGGGCGTCCCCCGCAAGCCCGGGCCTCCAGAGCGCAAGGCGTGGTTGTCATCCGGTCGGGCTGGGCTTTGCATCCGGTCATGCGACTGCTCGTTGCCTTCCTCGCCGCCTCCGTGCTCGCGGCGAACGCGCCCGTGCCGCCCGGCGAGCTCATCGTCAGCACGCCCTTCGACCAGCCCCAGGGTCCGACGCGCAAGCAGGCCATCAATAGATGGAGCGCGTCCATCGGCGAATGGAGCGTGAAGGACGGGGCGCTCTTCGGCGACGAGCTCAAGGAGGACAACCATCACTCCTCCTGCACCTACCGCGTCGACGCGGGCGGCATCGTCATCCAGGCGCAGTTCCGCCTCGGGGGCGCGCAATACCTCGCCTTCGGATGCCGCGACACCGTCGCGCCCAACCTGCACCTCGGACGCACGTTCGTGAGCAAGGACGCGGTCTGGATCACGCACATGAGCGGAATCTCGAAGACCACGAAGTCCACCAAGGTCGCCGAGCTGAAGACGCCGGTCGATCCGGCGAAGTGGCATGACATCCGCATCGAGATCGTGGGCGAACGCTACCGCGTGCGACTCGACGACAAGGAGCTCGACGCGACACATCCGCGCTTCAAGGACCGCAAGGGCCTCGTGGCGCTCATCACCAAGGGGCAGGGCGCGGCCTTCCGTCAGGTCTCGCTCCGTCACGCGGGCGAGGGCCGCTGAACTTGTCCGACGGCTCCCCATTGCGGCTGATTGAGGTCGAGGGACCCGGACTGGGCCCCTGGATTCCGGCCCTCGGCGGCCTGCGCATCAAGGTCTTCCGGGAGTTCCCCTACCTTTACGACGGCGATGAGGCCTACGAACGGGAATACCTCTCGGTCTACCTGCGCAGCCCGCGTTCGCTGGCCGTGCTGGCGCTTGATGCCGAGGGCCGGCCGGTCGGCGCGACCACCTGCCTGCCGCTGGAGGACGAGCAGGAGGCCTTCCGTGCGCCCTTCACGTCGGCCGGGCTGAACCCGGCCGATTTCCTCTACCTCGCCGAAAGCGTGGTGCTGCCCGAGCATCGCGGCCGAGGCCTGGGGCGGGAGTTCTTCACGCGCAGGGAGGCCCACGCTCGAAGGCTTGGACTCGCCCGCACGACCTTCTGCTCCGTCGACCGGCCTGCGGACCATCCCGCCCGACCGGCCGCGTGGAAGCCCCTCGACCCCTTCTGGTCCAGCCTGGGCTACGTGCGCCGTCCCGAGCTCAGGGCCGTTTTCCCTTGGAAGGAGTTGGGCGAGAGGCAGGAATCTCCCAAGACCCTCACCTTCTGGACCCGCTCATGGCACGATTGAAGATCGACCTACGCACCTTCGACATCGGTGCCCCCGTGCCGAACGCAGAAGCCTTCGTCGTCCGCGTCGCCTCACAGGTCGAGGAATCTTGGAAGTCCGGCGCGGACCTCGTGCTTCTGCCCGAGTTCCTCTGGCTCGGACTGGAGCAGTTCGTGAAGGGCAGGGGCGCCACGCGCGCCGTCGCGGGGCTCTTCTGGGCCGGACTCTGGCCGAGCCTGTCCCGCCGACTCGCCCGCAAGGGCAAGGCGGTCGTCCTCGGCACGGTCCCCTTCATCGACGCGCGCGGACGTCTCCTCAATCGTGCACCCATCCTGGCCGACGGCCGACGCCTCCATCAGGACAAACTGCACCTCACCCCCTGGGAGAAGGCCTTCACGCCCGGCGACGGCGTGCGGCTTTGGAAATTCAAGGGCGCGCGCATCGCCGTCGTGACCTGCCTCGACATTGAAGTGCCCGAGATCGCCGCAGCCCTGCGCGGCAAGGCCGTCGACGTGGTCCTCGTCCCCAGCGCCACCGAGACCGTCCTCGGCGTCGAGCGCGTTGGGCGCTGCGCCGACGCGCGCGCCGTCGAGCTCTGCTGCCATGTGGGGGTGAGTCATCTCGTCGGCCGCGCCCGTTCCGAGCTCGTCGACGACAACGTCGGCCGGGCCGCCTTCTTCTCGCCCTCGCAGTCGGCTTTCGCGGGCGCCTTCCGGAGCCTGTCCGTCCCCGTCGTCCGCCGCGGCAATCACGTGCTGTCCGTCGGAGCCGACCTCGCCGCCCTGCGCCGCGCGCGGAGCGCGCGGGCGGAGACCAATCCCGCCCGCCTCCGCGCCGGTCGCGTGCGCGTCCTTTCCTGAAATCCCATGAAGCTCATCCACGACTACTACCGTGCCTTCAATTCCGGCGACCGCGCCGCACTGCTCGCGCTCCTGCATCCTGACGTCGTGCATGAGATCAACGAGGGTGCCGTCGAGCGGGGGATCGAGGCCTTCCGGGCCTTCCTCGGCCGCATGGACCGCAGCTACCGTGAGCAGGTGCAGGACCTCGTCGTCTTCACCGGCCCCGACTCGTCCCGCGCCGCGGCCGAATTCTTCATCAACGGCGAGTATCTCGTCACCGACGAAGGCCTCCCGCCCGCGACCGGACAGAAGTACCGCCTGCGCGTCGGAGCGTTCTTCGAGATTAAGGACGGCAAGGTCGCCCGCGTGACCAACCACTACAACCTCGCCGACTGGATGCGGATGGTCGGGGCCTGAGCCGCATTCAGCGCCGGACAATCTCGCTGGTCCCGTCGGCCCGGCCCGTGATGTCATATGTCGCGCCGCCGTGCAGCACCCCGCGCACCGTCAGCGAGGGCCAGCCCTTGGGCAGCCGCGGTTCCGCCTTCAGCCCGTCCGGGCCGGCCTTCAGCCCGAGGAAACCGTGCACCAGCACCGTGGGCACCAGTGCGCTTTCGAAGAACTCCTGATCCAGCCCGAGCCCGCCCGCCGGGCCGCCGCCCTGCATCGTGCCCCGACCCGGCTTGGCGTAGAAGGCGCGGTAGCCGCCTTCCGCCTGCGTCTCACGGAACCAGGTGTTGATCTCCTTGAGCCGACGCCAGGCGTCATCGGGTCCGTTGACGCGCAGCCGCGCCATCAGGTCGAAGTAGGAGAAGCCGAACACCCCGCCGCCGTCCTGGACCTGTCCGCCCCAGAGAATCGAGTCAGGCCGGCTCCACACCCAGACGTAATCCTCGACGTTGCGACGCGTCGTCATGCGCGGTCCGAAGCGCCAGTGGAAGATGTCGGCGCCCTGCGACGTGTCGCCCTCGACCGTACGTCGCCCGTCGATCCAGTCCATGACCGCGCGCGACTGGGCGTCGGTCGTGAAGCCGAGCGCAATCGCCTCCTCATTGAGGAACACGAATCCGTAGTCATGGGCCTGGCCCGTGAGGTCACGCCAGCCGATGAGCCGGCCTTTGGCTGCGTCCCAGAAGAACTCGCCGGCCCGGGCGCGCACGTCGTCGGCGAGCTTCCTGAGGTCTTCCGCGCCGAGTCCTGGCGCGGGGGCGGGCAGTGCGGCGTCCCGGCGTGAGGCGACCCAGGCCTCGATCTCGGCCAACCGGCGGATCGCGTGCCATTGGTAGACCGTCGCCAGCGCGTCATCGCCGCCGAACGGGATCAGGTCCCAGTAGTTGTTGCCCACCCCGAGCCCGATGCGCGGGAGCAGGGCGCCGTCCGGCCCGCGCGTCAGCCCGCTTCGTCCATCATGACCGACCCAGGGCACCCGCACCCGCCCGAGCTCACGCACCTGGAATTCGCGCAGCGACCATTCCAGCGCCTTCCGCATCCGCCCCAGGTTCTGACGCAGGAACTCCACGTCGCCCGTCCAGGCGAACGTGTCCGCGCAGCCCTCGAGGAAGTTGGCGTTGGTGATCGGATGGCGCGTGTCGACCGACGTCATGACCGACTTGATGCGCAGCTCGGCACCCTTCGTCGCGGGGAAGCGTAGCCGCAGCCCCGCGAGCGGCCCGCCGTAGCCGCGTTCCTTGTGGAGCGGCACGTGGGAGAAGTCCGTCTTCGTCACGTCCGCGCGGGGAGGGAAGGGCGCCGCCCGTGACTCATTCCATCCCTGCTCGCCGTCGTAGCGCCACGACACCGTGGGCTTGGCGGCCTCGGGCAGCCCGAGCGCGGACCATTCAATCCGAGCGAAGGGTGCGACCGCCGTACCGCAGCGGAACGCCGGCGTGGCGACCGTGACGACGTCGCCCGTGGCGCGCAGGCGCAGCCCGTGTTCCGGATCGATGCCGAGCGTCTCTGCGCCCGTGATCTCGAAGCCGGCCGCGTCGGTGAGCGGCTTCAGGCCGAAGATCTGGACCGCCCAGCCCTCGTGGAGCGTCGAGAAGTGGAAGCCCTTGCCCGTGCTCTGCTGCCAGGCCGGGAACGGCCAGCCGTCCCCGTGGGCCATGCCCCGGTGCTGCTGCATCGAGACGTAGCCCTCGTGGTCGATGCGCTTGCGGAGCAGCGAGGCGCGGTAGCCCTTCGCGGTGGATTCGGACTGCCAGAGCAGCGCGTGGGGCATCCATCGGTCCCAGAGCGTGCAGTTCGCGTAACCGCCGGAGCGCACCGCGTGCAGCGCGTTCATCGCCTCCAGCGTGCGCATCTCGGCCTCCTGGCCGGGGACCTCGAAGCTCGGCGTGGCTGCGCAGGCGGCGGAGCAGGCGATGAGGCATGCGGTCAGGGGCGGACGCATGCGCCTTTGTCCGACGCGGGCGTTCCTCTGGCAAGCCCCCAGTACCGCGTGAGGAGTGGACCTCAGAGCTTGGACCAGCCCTGCCAGACAAAGAGCAGGCCCAGCACGATGAGCAGCGCGGAGGAGACGTAGGGCGCCCGGTGGGCCGAGCGGCTGAGCCAGTTGGAGCGTTCGGAGAGCCTCTTTATGCCCCAGGCGGCGAGCACCCCAAACGTCATCATCGTGAGGGCGAGACCGGCGCTGAACGACGCGACCATTGCGAAGCCTAGGGTGAATTCCTTGAGCTGCAGGCAGATCAGCAGGATGGAGACCGCGGCGGGGCAGGGCATGAGCCCGCCCGTGATGCCGAAGAGCACGATCTGTCCCGTCGTCACTTGCCGTCCCGCGAACCGTTTGCGGATGTCCTCCGCGTGGGCGCGGGCGTGGGCGTCATCGAAGTCCTCGTCGTCATGATCGTGGTGATGGGTATGTCCGTCCCCGTGATGGTGGTGATGCGCCGCTTCTGTGCGTAGCCGCATGATCGTCCAGACCGCCATCGCGACCACGATGACGCCGCTCACCAGCAGGAAGTAGGGTTCGGTCGTCTCGACGTTCCAGTGCCCGCCGTAGGCGAGCGCCAGCGCCGCCAGCACCCAGATGACCAGCGAATGTGAGATCGCGGCGCACAGTCCGAGCAGGGCGGCCTGGGCCACCGTGCCGCGGACCGAGATGATGAAGGCGGCCATCATCGTCTTGGAGTGCCCCGGTTCCAAACCGTGCAAAGCCCCCAGCAGGATGGCCACCGGCACGTAGAGCCAAGCCTCGGTCGCCCCCTGCCTGATGAGCTCGTTGAAGTCCATCGGCACACTTTGCACCGGCCTCCTTTCATTGGCGAGTTGAGAATGGGCACCTCCCTCCCGCTTTTCGGCGCGGGTTGGGGATGATTTCTCTTATCGCATTTAAAGTGCGGTGGCCCAAACTACTTTATTCCGATGTCCAAGCCCTTCGTCCTCATCCTATGCACCGGTAACTCGTGCCGCAGTCATCTTGCCGAGGCGATTCTCCGTCGCGCGGTCGGCGACCTCGTCGAGGTCGCCAGCGCCGGCTCGAAGCCGGCGGGATACGTCCATCCCGAGGCCCTCGCCGTGCTCAAGGAGATCGGCATCGACGCCTCGGATCATCGGTCCAAGCACCTCTCGGAGTTCCTGGATCGACAGGTGCACACCGTCATCACCGTCTGCGGCAACGCCGACCAAGTCTGCCCGGCCTTTCCGGGGCAGGCCGTCCGTCACCACTGGGGTTTCAGCGACCCCGCGCACGCCACCGGGACGACCGAGGAGGTGAGGTCGGAGTTCCGGCGCGTCCGCGACCAAATCAGGCTCGTCTTCGAGGCCTACGCCGCCGGACTCCGTCACCGGGCCTGATACGTTACCGTTTGCCATTTGCTGGGGCGTCCACCAATACGCTTCTATGGACATCCCCGGATTCTGGACCGCTCTCGGGCTGACGCTCCTCGCGGGGCTGTCCACCGGCATCGGCAGCATTCTGGCCTTCGGCGCTCGCCGGGACAGCTACCGTTTCCTCTCCGTGTCCACCGGGTTCTCCGCCGGCGTGATGCTCTACGTCTCCTTCGTCGAAATCCTGCCCAAGGGCGGCAAGGCCCTCGCCGACGCATTCGGTTCCGGCGTCGGTCCCTGGCACCAGGCTGGCTGGTTCTTCGGCGGCATCCTCTTCATCGGCCTGATCGACTTCCTGCTGCCGCACGGGGACGATCCCCATGAGCAGCACGCGCCCGCGGAGGTCGCGCCCCTGAGGGCGGGTTCCGCCCCGCACGCGCCTCACCCCTTCCGCCTGCATCGCATGGCGCTCTTCACCGCGCTGGCCATCGCCCTGCACAACTTCCCCGAAGGACTCGCCACCTTCTTAGCGGCCATCGAGGACCCCCACGTCGGCGCTTCCGTCGCCATCGCGATTGCGCTGCACAACATCCCCGAGGGGATGAGCATCTCCGTCCCGCTCTATTACGCCACCGGCAGCCGCGCCACCGCCTTCCTCTGGTCCTTCCTCAGCGGCCTGGCCGAACCCGTCGGGGCGCTCATCGGCTTCTTCGGACTGCGCGCAATCATCGGGTCCGATGCGCCCGGCTTGCCGCCCGCGGTCATGGGCGCCTCCTTCGCGGCCGTCGCCGGCATCATGGTCTTCATCAGCATTGACCAGCTGCTGCCCACCAGCCGTGCCTACGGCAAGGGCCACGACAGCATCCTGGGGTTGCTCGGCGGCATGGTCGTTATGGCGTTCAGCCTCCTGTTGTTCAAGGTGGCCTGAGGCGCGGACCGTTTCGCCTGCAAACAAGAAGGCCCGGCGATGGCCGGGCCTTCGTGACGCACTCTCGGGCGATTAGCCCTTGGAGATTGACGAGGCCTTGCCGTGCTCGGACTCGACCTTGACGGCCTTGCCGACGAGCTCTTTCACGCCGTCAGCGCCCTTAGTCTTGGCGGTGAGGGTGATTTTGGTTTCCTTGCCGGCCTTGTCGGCGACGACGACGACCTTCTTTTCGGCGTCGAAGGACTTAAGGGTGCCTTCGTTGGTCACGGTCTTGCCGCAACCAGCCTGAGCGGCGGCAGCGAGGGCGAGGGCGGAGAGGATGGAGAGGATGTTCTTCATGGGGATAGTTTAGGGTTCTATTGCTGCCCAGGCCGGGACGCTTTGCAAATCACAATCTGGGTTGATGCATTAAAGTCGTACTCCATCGTCCGAACCATGCCGAGGACGTCCCAAGCCCTGAAAAACGCGTTTTCGGCCATTTTTCTCTGTTTCGGCGCCGTCTTATCCGCCCATCCGATTCCCGACGTGCCGGTGAGGGGCAGTTTCCTCTCGGGGGGGGACGCCGAGATCACCATCGAGGTCGACCCCCGTTGTTTCGAGGCCGACCCCGACAAGGCGCCCTATTTCACGCCGCGTTCCCTGGCCCTCGCCTCGCCCGCCAAGCAGGAGGAACTCAGGCGTCTGGCCGCCGAATTCGCCTCGCGTAACGTCGAGTATCGTCTCGAGCCAATCGGTCGGGTCAGTCCGGAGTTCACCTTCGCGTTCACCGCCCCCGACGGTCTGGCCGTCCGTCCCAATGACGAGGCCGTGGTCCTGACCGGCACCTGGAGGACCAAAGTGACCGCGGGCGTCTCCGGCTGGCAGGTCCGATCCAAAGCCGAGAAGGGTCTCTCCGTCGTCGTGTCCAACACCGTCGACTTCATCCCGCATCCGCGCGTCGCGGTGCTGTTCCCCGGCGAGGACGGCTTCGTGCTTGATCTGGCGGGCGTCGCCTCCCGTGAGCCTGCGAAGCCCCGGCCCGCCGTGGGCAAGGTCGAGGACGGACTCTCCACCTTCGGCAGCTTCTTCCGTCAGGGCTTCGTGCACGTCGTGCCGAAGGGCCTGGATCACATCCTCTTCGTCCTCGGCATCTTCCTGCTCACCGCCGCCTGGCGCCCGCTCCTGTATCAGGTGACCGCGTTCACCCTCGCGCACACCGTCACCCTGGGTCTCGCCACCTTCGGTCTGGTCTCCGTGCCCGCCTCCGTCGTGGAGCCGGTCATCGCCGCCAGCATCGTCTTCGTGGCGCTGGAGAACGTTTTCCGCCCCGTCTATTCCCTCCGTCGCCTCGCCACCGTCTTCGCCTTCGGCCTGATCCATGGCCTGGGCTTCGCGGGGGCCCTCGGCGACATCGCCTCCGCCACCGGCTCCCTGGGCGTGGCGCTGGTCGGTTTCAACTTCGGCGTGGAGGCCGGTCAGCTGGCCGTGATCGCGGTCGCGTGGGCGCTGACCTTCCGCCTCACCGATGAGTGGGTGCGCCGCTGGTTCGTGGTCGTGCCGGCTTCGGTCCTCATCGCCCTGACCGGTCTTTACTGGGCCGTCGAGCGCATCCTGGGCTGAGGGAAGGGGATTGAGCCCGGAGGGCGCCGCGTCCAGCCTGCGTCGCCCCCATGAGAGCCCTGCTCGCCTTCCTCTGCGCCGCCGTCGCGATCCTTTCCGCCGCGCCCCGGCCCAACATCATCGTCATCCTGACCGATGACATGGGCTACTCCGACCTCGGCTGCTACGGCGGCGAGATCGCCACGCCCAACCTCGACGCGCTCGCGGCGGGCGGCCTGCGTTTCACCCAGTTCTACAACACCGCGCGCTGCTGTCCGACCCGCGCCGCGCTGCTGACCGGACTCTATTCGCACCAGGCGGGCATCGGCCACATGGTGGACGACTGGAGCGTCAAGGTCGGCGAGGCCTACGTGGGCGACCTCAGCCGCAAGGCCGTGACGATTGCCGAGGTGCTGAAGGGCGGAGGTTACTCGACCTACATGGCGGGCAAGTGGCACGTCGCCCGCAAGGCCAAAGCCGAGAGCGAGGCCGACAAGCACAACTGGCCGCTGAGCAGGGGCTTCGACCGCTTCTACGGCACCATCCACGGCGCTGGCAGCTTCTTCGACCCCAACACCCTCGTGCGGGACCGATCCTACGTCTCGCCCTACGCCGATCCCGAGTACCGGCCGAAGGACTATTACTACACCGACGCCCTCAGCGACCACGCCGTGCGTTTCGTGACCGATCACCGAGCCTCCGCTCCGGACCGACCCTTCTTCCTCTATCTCGCCTACACCGCGGCGCACTGGCCCCTGCACGCGAAGGAGGCCGACATCGCTAAATACCGCGGCCGCTACGACGCCGGTTACGGCGCGATCAGCGCCGCCCGTCTCGAGAAGATGCGCGCCCTCGGCCTGCTCGACCCGAGGTGGAAGCCGGCTCCGCTCCGCGACGACTGGGCCGGCGTCAGCGACAAGGCCTGGGAGGCGCGCTGCATGGAGGTCTACGCCGCCATGGTGGACTCCATGGATCAGGGCGTCGGCCGGCTCGTCGCCGCGCTCAAGGCTAACGGGCAGTTCGAGAACACTCTCATCCTCTACATGCAGGACAACGGCGGCTGCGCCGAGGCGATAGGCCGCAACGGGGCCTTCAAGCCGAGGGCCGACAAGCCGACCCTGCCTCCGCTGGATGCCGCCTACCTCCAGCCCGACATGGTGCCCAAGCAGACCCGCGACGGCTTCCCCGTGCGGCAGGGCGCCGGCGTCATGCCCGGGCCCGCCGACACCTACGTCGGCTACGGTCGCGGCTGGGCCGGCGTGAGCAACACACCCTTCCGTGAATACAAGCACTGGTCGCATGAAGGCGGAATCAGCACGCCGCTCATCGCGCACTGGCCCGCCGGCCTCGGGCAGGGCGTCAAGGGCGGCATGGACTACCATCCCGCGCACCTCATCGACGTCATGGCTACGTGCGTCGATCTCGCCGGCGCCAAGTATCCAGCCGAGTCCGCGGGTGAGAAGATCCGGCCGATGGAAGGCGTCTCCCTCATGCCCGTCTTCGTCGGGAGGATACTCGACCGACCCACGCCTCTCTTCTGGGAGCACGAGGGCAACCGCGCCGTCCGCGACGGAGACTGGAAGCTCGTCTCCAAGCATCCCGGCGGATGGGAGCTCTACGACATCCAGTCCGACCGGACCGAGTCGAACGACCTGGCCGCGGCGCAGCCCGACCGCGTGAAGGCCATGGCCGCGCAATGGGACGCGTGGGCCGCGCGCGTCGGCGTCAGCCCTTGGCCGCTCAAGGACCCCAAGGCCGACAAGGGCAAGAATTCCAAGAAGAAGTGATCCGCGCGGCCGCTCAGGCGACGTCCAGCCCGCGCATCGTGCCGGAGGTCGTCGCGAAGCGCTTCTCCTCCAGACCGAGCCGGTGCAGCGCGCTCAGGTAGAGGTTCGGCAGCGGGTAGTTGTTCTTCTGGTCGAAGGCCAGGTGGCGTCCGTGGCGGAATCCGCCGCCGGCGAACAGAACCGGCATGTTCAGATTGTTGTGGCTGGAGGCGTTGCCGAGGTTGGAGGTCATGACCGTCATGGTCTCCTTGAGGAGGCCGGAATCCCGCAGCTTGCGGACGAACGTGCCCCAGGCCTTGACCTGTCCCGCCTCGACGATGGCGAGCTGGCGCAGCTTGTCCTCGTCCAGGCCGTGGTGGCTGAGGTCGTGGTAGCTCGAGGACACGCCCTCGATGCCGTTGACGCTGTTGCCGGTGATGTGGAGCGTGACGAAGCGGGTCGAGTCGGTCACGAGGGCCATGTGGACCAGGTCGAGGAAGATGCCGTTCACCGCGACCTCGTTGTTGCGGGGCATCTGCGTGGGGGCCTTGAGGCTGACCTTGGGCTTGGGGCGGTCGGTCCAGGCCTCGTTGGCGGCGAGGCGCTGCTCGAGGTCGCGCACGCTCGTGAACCAGTTGTCCAGGCGGTCGCGGTCCTCCGCGCTGACGTCGCGCCGGAGCCGCGAGGCCTCGCCGGCCACCACGTCCATCACGCTGCGTCCGCGGCGGATGAGTTCGGCCTGACGGCGGCGTTCGCCCGGCGAGTCGTCGACGAAGAGGCGCGTGAAGAGCCGCATCGCGTTGTTCTCCGCCGGGATCATCGAGCCGTTCTCGGTGTAGGAGGGGCTTGAGGAGCTGTTGGTGTTGAGCACCAGCGAGGGGAAGCGCGTCTCATGGCCGAGGCGGTTCGCCATCAGCTGGTCGAGCGAGATGGTGTTGCGGGAGGTCGTGCCGCGTGAATTGGGGCAGGCCGAGAAGATGCTGCCTTCGGCCGAGTGTCCGCCGGTGACTCCGGGGTGCGAGACGCCGGACACTACCGTGAAGTCATCCCGGATGTCCTGGATGCCCTTCAGGTAGGGAGAGGGCGCGTATCCCGTCCCTTCGCCCTGAGGCACCAGGAAGGGGCTGTGCAGGCCGAGGGAAAGCGAGACGCCGACGAAGCGCTTGGCGAAGGGGGAGGGCTTCTCGGCCGCGAACGCCGGGGTCATGGCTTCCAGGACGGGCAGGGCGAGCGAAACGCCGGCCGCACGGAGGAGCGTGCGTCGGTCGAGCGCCTTGCCGGTGGTGAGGGTGACGTTCTTCATGGGGCCGGGTTCACTTGTTAAGGAAAACGGGACTGCGGAGGGAAGCCAGCAGGATTGAGCGCATGCCGTGTCCGTCCCCGGTCGTAAGGGAGGGAATCGCGGCCAGGGCGGCCTCATCGGAGAGCCTCGGGGCGGCCCCGGTGGCGTAGGTCAGGAACTGCGCGGCGAAGCCCCTGGCCAGTCGGTCGCCATGGGCCAGCTGGAGCCGCTTCCACTCCGCCAGGTCGGCGAAGGCCTTGCCGTCGGGGGTCGTGCCCGAGGGGTCGATCTTCACGCCCTTGCCCATGCCGTAGCGCGTGCGCTTCAGGCCGACGGGATCCAGCGTCTCCAATGCGAAGCCCGGCATGTCGATGGTGCGGTGGCAGGACATGCAGGATTCGCCGCTGCGGTGCTTCTCCAGCCGGTCGCGGATGGAGGTCGCGCCGCGGATGTCCGGCTCGCCGAGCGCGGGGATGTTGGGGGGAGGCGGAGGGATGTGCACGCCGAGCAGGCGCTCGTTGACGAAGACGCCGCGGATGACCGGCGAGGTCGAGGTGCCGTCCGCCGTGACCTTCAGCACCGCGCCGAGGCCGATGACGCCGCCGCGTTCGGTGCGGGCCGCGGCGGGCAGCTCGACCTTCTGCAATCCCGTGCCCGGCGTCACCTTGGCGGTCACGCCGTAATGCCGGGCCAGCCGGCCGTTGAGGAACGCGAAGCCGGAGTCGAGCAGGTGGGTGACGGGCAGGTCGCTCCGCAGCGTCTCGCGCACGAACGCCCGGGCCTCCTGCAGCATCGACTCCTGCAGCACGGGGTCGAAGGACGGGAACTGCCTCGGGTCGGGCGAGGTGAAGTCGATCTGCGAAAGTTTCAGCCACTGGTCGGTGAAGCTCCGGATGAACCGCTCCGACTTAGGGTCGTCGAGCATCCGCCGGGCCTGTCGAGTCAACTCGGCGGGGTCCTTGAGCCGGCCTTCGGCCGCGGCTCGCAGCAGGGCCTCGTCGGGGCCGCTGAGCCAGAGCGCGAAGCTCAGCCGTGAGGCCAGGGCGTAGTCGTCAAGGGCGCCCGGATGCTCGACAAAGGTCAGGAACCGGGGTGAGCAGAGGATGGCGTGGCAGGCCGCCTGCAAGGCGACCTCGGCGGGGTCGCCGGCCTTCACCGACTTGAGGGCGAGGTCGACGTAGGGCGCGGCCTCGGCGGACGAGACCGGACGGCGGAAGGCCCGTCGGGCGAAGTCGGCGATGACGGCGGGCAGCGTGCCGGCCGGGTCCTTGCGCAGGTCTTCGACCTTGCGTCCGGCGAAGAGACGACGGGCGACTTGGGATGCGTCGGCGTAGGGATGGAACTTCTCGATGACCATGCCCCGGTGGGCGATGCCGGAGTAGCCGTCCCTCTCGAGGTCGCGACCGACGTAGGAGACGCTGCCGCCCGTGTCGCCCGGCGGAGGG
>Ga0194129_10003402_pt1 | contig 22137 bp, 16 predicted proteins | sample TA2KigCa35mmetaG_FD_150862 | JGI IMG/M metagenome (GOLD analysis project Ga0194129, IMG submission 150862) | Freshwater microbial communities from Lake Tanganyika, Tanzania - TA2015038 Kigoma Deep Cast 35m | ecosystem: Environmental > Aquatic > Freshwater > Lake | place: Tanzania: Lake...
AGAATTTGGTACTCAATTTCTTGTTACAGCGTTCGTGCGTATTCACGCTGTGCGTAATGCTTTTTTGCTCAACGAGTGCTTCATTTTGTACGAGTAATTCAAGTACTTTTTTGCGTGCATCGTGGACGTTCAAGCCAGCGAGCGGGCCGGCAGCTGGTGCAAACTTACCATCAAGCCCAATGATTTGTACGAATGGTAGCTTGTAGGTTTTGAACCAGTGAATATCAGTGACATCGCCGAAGGTACAGCACATTACCAGGCCAGTTCCCTTTGCCGGATCAACTTTTTCATCAGGCATAATTCTGACCAGCTTTTCAAATACAGGTGTCATCGCAAAGGTGCTCTGAAGGTGTTTGTAGCGGCTGTCTTCAGGATGGTAAAACACGGCAACGCAAGCGGGAAGCAGCTCTGGGCGAGTTGTGGCGATAGTTAATTTTTCACCATCTTGGGTTGTGAAGGTGATGTTGTTGAACGTGGTCCCAACTTCAACGCTATCAAGTTCTGCTTGTGCAACAGAGGTGCGGCAGGTGGTGCAGTAGAGCGCTGGCTCTTCTTTGCGGTACACAAGGCCCTTTTTATAAAGGTCTAAAAAGCCTGCTTGTGCAACACGGCGTACAGGTGCAGAAATAGTGGAGTATACGGTCGTCCAGTCAATAGAAAGGCCAAGCCGTTGCCACAAGTCTTCAAATAATTTTTCTACTGTTTCAGTTTCGCGTAGGCAGAGCTCAATAAAATCTGACCGCTTCATGAGGTGTGCTTTGGTAGCGTTCTTTTTTTCTACAAAGCGTTCGGTCGGTAAACCGTTATCATCAAAGCCCATTGGGTAGAAAACATTAAAGCCTTTTAAGCGCTTGTAGCGTGCTACAAGGTCTGCGTGGGTGTAAGAATAGACGTGGCCTACGTGCAATGAACCAGAAACGGTTGGCGGTGGGGTGTCGATGCTAAATACTTGTTTACTGGCATCAGGGGTGTAATTAAACACCTTTTCAGTGCGCCATAATTTCTGAGCTTCTAACTCATGACGAGCGTGATCGTACTGTGGTTCAAGCGTTATGCGGTCCATGACCTACCCTAGCAGTTTGGGGGATTTAAACGGTGTAAGCTAAGGTGAGAGTATAGTGAAAAAACGGGTACTTGCCCAGATTTGCCTGCTCATAAGTGCCAATAAGGGGGCATTTTATGGGAAATTATTTCTATTTTTGATTTGTTCTTCATATTCAAATAGAATTAATATTATTGCGATGAGCATAAATAATGGAGGGCTTTATTCATGATGATTTCAAGATTTCATGCTTGCTTTGCTATGCTGCTATTTTTTCTTTCTGCCTCATTAGTGGGGTCAGCTGAGCTAGTTTTTGCCTCAAAGCAGAATAACGTTTCTAAGGTAAGGCAATGTATAGCTGAAGGGGTGCATCCTGACCAAGAAGATGAGTTAACTAACACTGCATTGATGTGGGCTGGTTCAAATGGGAATATAGAAATTGCTGAAGTTTTGATGACTGCTGGCGCTGATTCTAATAAGAAAAGACATCGAGGTGATAATTTAGATGGATTCACTCCATTGTGCTTTGCTTTGTACGCAAAGCAGGTATCTATAATTCCTCTACTGCTGTCAAAAACAGATCTTAATAGACTAGACGTTAATCCACTTTCTATTGCTATTTCTTCAGGCTGTGATGAGGGGATTCAGTATATTTTGTCTGCAGGTATTTCTCAATCTTATAAGAATGAGGCTTTGGCTTTTGCCCTAAGCAAAGATCGTATTGATATTTTTCACCTCCTTTTGGAGAATGGCGCTGATATTAATGCTGAAATAATTGCTTGTGATCGACTTTCTTATTCTATCTTGCAATGTGCTGTGCTAACAAAAGAAACTGCTATGGTTCAGTTAGTGCTAAGTGCCGGAGCATCAATTAATAAGGTAACTAGTAATAAATCAACAGCGCTTTCACTTGCTGCAGAGATTGGGGCAGATAAAATAGTGCGGTTACTAATTGATGCTGGTAGTGATGTAGATGCGGGACGCGCATTAAAGCTAGCAGCATCAAACGGTCATAATTTCATAATTAGCTTATTGTTGAAGGCTGGTGCAGATCCTCAGTATGTAGAAGGTGCTGACTTAATAACACCATTTATGGCTGCCAAGCTTAATAATCATGATGATGCAGCGATGTTGCTTAAAAATTATATTATTGCTCAACATGAGGGAGATGAACAACGGGCTGCTGAAATCATGCTTACAAAAGAAATAGCATACATGGAGACCCAATCAAATATTATTTCTTCCAATGTATGCCCAATGCTCTCAGCTCAGGTGAGTGAGATAACTCACGACCTATTTGCAAAAATGAACGCTCCTCAAAATTTAAAAATCTATTTTGAAAATTCAGATGATGTTAATCTTTGTGGTGCATATACCCGAGTTGATAGGCGAGAGATTTACTTAGGGTTTGGATTGATTAAAAAAGTATTTCTTGAGGCATCAGCTGATCAGAAAATATTGTTTAAGTCTTTTCTTCGAAACATTATTGCACATGAAGTTGGTCATAACATTGATCCAGAATTGGATGCTGGTCATCATGACATGTGCGATCCATGGTGGTTATATGCTATGTGTGATGCTTTTAAAAATATTGGTTATGCTGCGCCCTTGTGGCTGCTTGCGTTAGCAAGCTCTGATGCTCAAATTGAGCAAGTATTAACACTGTTTGCCAGCACAGCAACGATCACTGCTTTTTTGTCGAAAGTAGTCTATCCATTACGCAGCAAATCGATTTCACGCAGTCTTGAATGTAACGCTGATAGGCTCTCCTTGAGAGGGTTAGATGATGTTAAAGAAGCTGCTGATGATTGGGAAAAGCTTTTTCAGGAGCTTGATTGTCATCTAAAGAGTGAATTGAAAGTAGCGGCTAGAGCTATGTTGGAAGGGATTAAAGGTGGAGTGAGAGATGCTAGCCCATTAGCGTGTGCAAAAGCAGCATTCAAGCATGGCAAAAAAATATTTGGCATAGTTGCTAATTTATACACCCCCAACATATTCAGAACACATCCAACGGCTGATAGGCGTGTTGCCAATATACGAAAACATGCTGATGCGATGTTGGCCTCTGAGTAGCCCTTCGTATTGGTTTTTCGGTTGTTTGATCTACTTAGTTGTATGCAAAAAGTAATACTTGTGAGCTACAGCTGAGCTAAAAAAGTGTCAACCTGATTGGTGTTTTTGAGCATCATCACTTTATTGGCAGGAACGGTAGCTAGTATTCGTAGAAATTCATTGCGGTAGCGCTTTTCCCAATGCCAGGCCCAAGATACAAATTCCCAAGTCAAGGTATTTGGGCAGCCAGGGGCAAATTCTTCACCGGTAAAAAGCGAGTGAAAGGCACGTTTAATGATGCGCCATAAACATGTTCTTCTTGGTATATCTAAAAAAATGATCGTGTCAGCATACGCAATGCGTTCGGTAAGATGTCGTATCGAATTACCATCCATCACCCACGCGTCTTGTTTGCATCCTTGCATCATGAGATCATAGAACTCTTCAGCTGGTCGTCGTATACGCCCTGGAAGCCAATACAAATGGTCTAGTTGAATAAGCGGAAGGTTGAATTTTGCAGACAATATTTTTGCTACGGTACTTTTACCGCTGCCTGGTGAGCCGATAATGATGATACGTTTCATGAATGGCATTCATATGAGGATTTAAAATTTAATAAGTGATCCTAATTGCATTATAGGTAAATACAGTATTACAAGCAATCCGCCGATGAGCAGTCCGGTGGCAATAGTTAAAAAAGGCCCAATCAGCTTAGTAAAGAGCGCAGTTTGTTGTTGCATAATGGCGGTTAACTCTTGTTTGGCTTGTGCAAGCATTGGGGTTACATCCCCTGTTTCCTCACCAATACTGATCAAGGGGCCTATAAAGCTGATAGAGCTCTGTTGTTGAAGGAGTGCAAAACCATCGCTTAACTTTTTACCTGCTTGTAAAGCGTTAATGCTCGCTTGAATGAGTTGTTGCGTGATAGGGTTTTTAGTGCTTTGTGCCATTGCTGTGCATGCATTAACAATAGAAAGTCCATTGCTGGTGTACGCATGCATAATGGTTAACCACCTTAATATATCAGCATGTAGGAGCGTATTACGCACAAAGGGTAACCGCGCAGCAAATGACATAAAGGATATTTTTTTGCGGCATAGATTAAGAACAAGCAGCATGCCCATCAGTAAACACCCGCTGATCATAAATACAGAGGGGGTAAGAAATGATGCCATAGTGCTGCCAAGTACCATAATTGAAGGAGGGGGTACGTTGCACTGTTTGTAGAGTTGTACAAATTGTGGCATGAGTACCGTAAACGTTACAACCAGAATTATGCCTGCTGTAGCGATAGTAATAATAGGACCAGTGCAGGCAGCGCTTACATTTTTTTGGAATTCATCATCTGCCAACATCATGACACTAATAGTGTTGAGGGCAGCGATCAAGTTGCCTGTTTGTTCGCTTGTCTGAATCAGGGGATGGGCATAAGCAGGGAAATAGGGGTAGTTTTTGATAATTGCGTAGAGCGGTTGCCCTTGTTCAAGCGCTACGGTCATAGCGTGAATGTCATTTTTTAAGCGGCTATTGGATTGTACCCCTTGCAAGATAGTTAGTGCTTGCTTCAATGGAATGCCTGCTTGCAAAAATGAAGATAGATGGGTAAAAAATAGGTGGCATGCATACGTTGAAGGGCGACTGCGTATGAGTAGCTGCAGATACTGCCACATCGGAGAGGTCTCACGTGCTGACAACAGCGCAATGTTTTCTAAAAGAAGGATGTTTCTTAAGCTTGCGTGGTCAATAGCTTCTTCTATGCCATGACGTGTAGAGCCTTCAATATTCATGCCGTGCCAGCGGTAGAGTGGCATAATTTACCCTTATTGCTATGATTTATATGCTCAAGAGTTGCTGTTGTTGTTCAATCCCCAGCCGTTGCAACATGGTTTGTTCATCTAGTGAGCTGATAGCAATTACTTTTTTTCTACTGGTTTGGCCTTGAATAATCCGTACATCTGCTTGAGGGACAGCTAGTTTTTTTGCCAAGAACTTCACCAGTTCTGCATTCGCTTTTCCGTCTTCTGGGGGGCTTTTTAAGCGGCAAGTTACTATGCCCTTTGCTGTCTGTAACAATTCTTGCTTGCCGGCTTGTGGAATGACTTTGAGAGCGAGCGTGGTAGCCATAAAAGCACCTTTTTTTGAAATTATGATAAAAAATACAAGACAAAGCATAGAAGATATCATATACTACCTTCACCTTTGACATCAAAAAAAAGAGAAAATACAAAATTTTGCGCCTATAGCTCAATTGGATAGAGCATCAGACTACGAATCTGAAGGTTATAGGTTCGACTCCTATTGGGCGCACCACTATTTGTGTGGAGAGATGGCTGAGTGGCTGAAAGCACTCGCCTGCTAAGCGAGTATCTGGGGTAACCCGGATCGAGGGTTCGAATCCCTCTCTCTCCACCATACTATGCTTGAAAAATATTCTTCGGAGAGATGGCAGAGTGGTTGAATGCAACGGTCTTGAAAACCGTCATCCCGCGGAAGCGGGATCGGGAGTTCGAATCTCCCTCTCTCCACCAGAAATCAAAAAACATATTTCCCTATTTATCGCCTTAAAAACTAGCCTACGATACTAGTTTTTATATTGCTTGCTAAAAAACAATGCAGGCGATTTATAATCAAAAAAAATATTACCTCAGCTGCCTTAACAATAATCTAAAGCTCTTTTATAGAAGTTGACGCTATGAAAAATGCCTATGTAAAGACTCTTACTGGTATTTCTTATGTCGGAATGGTGGCTGTAAATTTTATGGCTAATAGCTTGCCGATTAATGGTCAGTTAACAGGAGCAATTGCTGATCGCTACGAAAATCTTTTTGTACCAGCAGCTCAGGCTTTTTCTATTTGGGGGCTTATATATTTTTTGCTTGGGGCTTATGTGCTTTATAATTTTCTTAATCACACTGTAAAAACAGAAGCACTTTTCCAAAAAATAAATCCCATTTTTTTTGCTACTTCCCTTGCAAATATTTCATGGATATTTGCTTGGCACTATGATCGTATTATTTTTTCCACTTTCATCATGGCAACTTTGTTATTCTTGCTTGTAAAAATTGCCAATATTATTTCCTCAGAGCAGTGCTCATTTATTCAAAATATTTTTATTAGGGCTCCGTTTAGCATTTATTTTAGCTGGATTGTAGTGGCTTCAATTGCCAATATTGTTGTTTTTTTAGTCAGTATTGGATGGGACAGGTTTGGTATTTCTGAATCTCTCTGGACCAGTATTATTCTTTTATTTGGAACTATGATATCTATATTTTTGATGCTTAAAGATAGAAATATTTTTTATGGGCAGGTATCTATGTGGGCTTATGGATGGATACTGTTTAAGCATCTGTCTCCAAATGGTTTTGCAGCACAATATCCAAGTATTATTGCAACAGTTCTTATTTGCTTGTTTTTAGATTTATTTTTTATGATACGAATGGTGTACAGAAAATAAATCAAATACCGTCTTTTATAAAACATAAAAAACACTTTTAAATGGGGTTGTTATGAAAAATTCGTTGAAAAAAGCTCACTTGATATACCCCCATCAGCTCTTTGAAGAAGTGTTTGATTTTAGTAAAGACACTATGCTTTTGCTCATAGAAGACCCCCTCTTTTTTAAAGATAGGCAGTATGTTCGTAATTTTCATAAACAAAAACTTATACTGCATCGTGCTTCATTGAGATCGTTTAATGATGTTTTGGCCTCTAAGGGCTTTACAGTAAAATACTTTGAGTATGGAGCGTATCCTGATCCAGATCATATTGCTGATTTTCTCAAAAAGAATCATATTCTTGATTGCACTATTTATGATCCAACTGATTTGGTGCTTGAAAAAAGATTGAAAAAATCTCTTGCGGGTAATATTTCCCTTCATATTTTAGAATCGCCAAATTTCTTATCGCCTCGTTCTGTTCTCGAGAAATATTTTGCAGGCAAAAAGAAGTTTTTAATGAATAACTTTTATATATTCCAACGTAAAAGGCTAGGCATCTTGATGCAACAAAACGGCCCTGTAGGCGGTAAGTGGAGTTTTGATGCAGAAAATAGAAAGCGGCTGCCAAAAGGGGTCGAGATACCAAGCGCAATTACATTTAAAAAAAGCATTTATGTTTCAGAGGCTATAGAATATGTGAATAACTGGTTTAATGATAATCCAGGAGAGTGCGATATTTTTGATTATCCCATAGACCATGCAGGTGCAAAAAAAGTTTTGTCAGATTTTATCAAGCACAGGCTTTATGATTTTGGTCCATATGAAGATGCTATTTCAAAAAATGAATCGACTCTTTTTCATAGTAAACTCTCTGCTCCGCTGAATATAGGTCTTATTTCGCCTCATGAAATTATTAAATCAGTTTTGCTTGTTGCTAATCAAATGCCACTTGCTTCTGTAGAGGGTTTTGTAAGGCAGATAATTGGCTGGAGAGAATTTATGCGAGCGGTATATGTAATCAGGGGCTCAGAAATTAGAGAAAGCAATTATCTTAATCATACAAACAAACTTTCTGGCGCATGGTACAAGGGAACTACTGGCATAGCTCCTGTTGATGAAACCATAAAAAAAGTGCTTCGTTTTGCTTATAGCCATCATATTGAAAGGTTGATGATTGTAGGTAACATTATGCTGCTTTTAAAAATAGACCCTGATGAAGTATATAGCTGGTTTATGAATCTTTATATTGACGCATACGATTGGGTAATGGTTCCAAACGTCTATGCTATGAGTCAATTTGCAGATGGGGGTACTATTACAACAAAGCCTTATTTTAGCGGTTCAAATTATATTTTGAAAATGAGTGATTATAGCAAAGATGATTGGTGCCAAATCTGGGACGATTTATTCTATAATTTTCTTGATGATAATCGTCAACTGATTGCAAAAAACCCAAGGCTTGCGATTCTTCTTCGAAATTTAGAAAAAATACCTAGAGATCGTCTCGCAAAAATAAAAAAGACGTTAGATAAATATCTATGATTTATGCAGTTAACAAAAGGCTTAAAGACTGATTGTGTTGTTGTTTAGTCAGAAAAATTTATAGAATAAGATAGGTTTAATATTATGTTTATCAAACTTTATGCTATAGCATTCCCAGTATTTTTTGCCGTTGATATGCTATGGCTTGGCTTTATTGCTAAAGATTTTTATCGTGCTCAAATTGGTAGTCTTATGAAAAGTGATATCAATTGGGGCGCTGCTATTCTTTTTTATCTGATATTTATTGCAGGGCTTGTAGTGTTTGTTATTTCTCCTGCAATAGAGCAAAAATCATATATTCAAGCACTTATTCTTGGTGCATTCTTTGGTTTGGTGAGCTATGCAACTTACGATCTAACAAATTTGGCAGTTGCCAAAGATTGGCCTCTTTTAGTTACTGTTGTTGATTTAGCCTGGGGTTGCGTACTTGCAGCATTTGTTTCTACGGTAAGTTATTTTATTGCTGACAAGATCTGGCTATGAGGTATTTTTTACTCCTTTCTTTAATTTTGTTTTTCTATATGAACGTATGGTTCATGATTTCTTTGATTAAAAAAAGAAATGATGTTGCTGACGTTGCCTGGGGGCTTGGGTTTGTTCTTATGGGATGGGTATCATTATTTTTAATGCCTACTTTTACGAGCAAGCAGCTACTAGTTACTATTTTAGTGAGTATTTGGGGATTTCGGTTGTCATGGCATATCTATGCTCGTAATAAGGGTAAAGCGGAAGATTGTCGCTATTTGGCTTGGCGTAAAGAATGGGGCAAGTATTTTTATATTAGGTCCTATTTTCAAGTCTATATTTTGCAGGGGGTATGTTTATTTTTGGTAGCAATACCAGTGATTCTCATCAACAAACAAGATCATCATGCACTTTGCTTGCTAGATTTGCTTGGGGTAGTGGTTTGGCTGGTTGGGTTTTGCTTTGAAGTTGTCGGTGATGCCCAGCTGTTACGGTTTATTAAAAAACCTGAGAATAAAGGTAAGTTGATGCAAGATGGGTTGTGGGCATACTCTCGCCATCCAAATTATTTTGGTGAGGTTACACTTTGGTGGGGTATTTGGCTCATGTCGCTTTCTGTTGCAAATCCTTTGCTTGGACTAATTAGTCCTATTACAATCACTTTTTTAATATTGAAAGTCTCTGGAATTCCTATGCTAGAAAAAAAGATGGCCGAGCACCCAGATTTTGAAGAGTATCGCAGATCTGTGAGCGCGTTTATTCCTATGCCTAGAAAATAGATGTATTTGTGCACCACTTGTTATGCAATTACTCTCTGATCCTTGGGATTGAAGATTAATCAGTCGCTTTTTCCCAAGAAAGAGTTCTGTTTAGGATATAGGCAATATGGGTTGTTGGATCAATAGTTGTCATTTTTATCCAACCATTACCAAATAGTTTTTGCAGTATGGGCTGTTTTTCTATCACTTTGTTAATTTTACTTGTAGGCGCGTAGACAATAACAATAAGGCGTTGCGGTGAGTGATAAGGTGTTTTATCATCACTGTATACTGATTGTAAAGGCAATCCTGTCATTAGGTCGCTTGCGTTGCCTTGCATAATCCCTATTTTGCTCGTGATATTTGCAGTTATTTTGCTACCAGCGCCATATGCTACGTTATTAAGAGAAGAGAATAGATACTGCATATTTATCCATTGTGCAACAATCATTGGTGCTGTTAGGATACTAGTCAGAAATTGTTCTTCTGGGTCTTGTGTGTAATCATAAGAATGTAAAAAACAGCGTCCATCAAGGTTTACATTATATGTAAGATACCGAGGCGCTGCTATAAAAGCTGCATTATTCGCAAGTCCCCATTCAGGTCTTACTTGAGCCCAATCCTTTGAGCGTAATACTATTGCTGAAGAAGCATCGGATGATAATTTTTTGTTTGTTAGTTTATTCAAGCGTATTTGGTTATTTATTTTTGCTGCTTTTGCTAGATCATTTTCTAGCGTGTCTATTTCGGCGCTGCTAAAAGTATTAAATAGAACAACTTTATCTGTTGTAGTGTTATGCTCTGCAGCAATAAAATATGTGCTGTCGGGAATGACGATGCCTTTTTTTGCTAAGTGCAACTTAACATCGCTAGAATTTAGGATAGCTGCAAAAACTCTAGCACTACCTCCTCCTGGGTGGCCGCCGCAAGCTCCACAATCTAGGGCAGATGCGTAAGCATTATTTTCTGTACTGCTACCATGTCCACAAAGTATTACAAGCGGCGCAAAATTGTCGGTTAGGCCGATTGCTCTGAGTGTTGTTTCAGCGTAAATACATTGTTCTTCTAATGGCATGCTATCAATTAGTGGGTTTGCTGTGTGAGGCGTTTTGATTATGTTGACTAAGCAAGAACTAATTTTTTCAGCTAATACTGGTGCTAGATTCTTTAATAACATCCATATTGCAGTAACCGGTCCCAATGTTTCTACAAGTGCAAATGGGGCGCTAAAAGTATGCATTAGAGAATAATAGATATTTTTTAATGCAGCTAAATGAGCATATTCTGTTTTCTGCTGAAGTAGTTTTTCTGTATTGATCCCAGATTCTATTATTTCAAATTTTGGTTTAAGTAGAACAGGGCATGATGCATATGATGATCCGGTAATTGCATCTGTTATTTTAATTGGCATTCCAAAAAAACCAGCAACTCCCAGGGTTTCATAATTTCCTGTGGATTCTAATGCTCTTCTAAAAGGTTCTGATCGCGGATCTATGCAAAATACTAGCTGAGCTTTTTTGTTTGTTTCAGGGGCCCTTTTTTGTAAAGACAAGTTATTAAGCAGATCAGCTTGGTATTTTTTTTCTGTTGCGTCTATTTTTTCAAGATCAACTGGAGTGCTTTTTTGCAAAGTTTCTGCGTGCCAATCAATTAATGATTTTGCGTTAGGCCAAAGCAGCGTTACGATGACTAAGCGCAGTGCAATATAGTCTACTTGTGCTACGGAATTGAGATAAGATTTGATTGATGCCCATTCTGTTCTGTATTTAATATAAGATGCCCAACCTGGAAGTGTTGTGAGCAAGAGTGTTACAAAGGACTCTGTATCATTTCTGCTAATGCTCAGTTTGGATAGGCAAATTGCAATGGCATCTTCAGGTTTTTTTGGAAGGCTCTTTAAGAAGGCTATAGATACTTGCTTATTATTGTGCAGTTTTTCATCATATATTACTAATTGAGACCATGCTGCATAGAGTCCTTGCTCTGTAAGAGGCATTTTTATGCTTGCTTGCCCTTCATCAAAAAATACCTGTAACCATTTTATAGTCATGATATTGATTTGTTTGAGCTCTTCAGGGTATTCCGGTTGTTCAAAATAAGCAGCGCTTTTTGTTAGAGCGTCTTCTAGTGCTATATTTTCAAATCCTTGTAGCGGGTTGGTTGCGATCAGATTTTTCAACGGCCAAAAAGGGGCGATTTTGCCAAAGCAATTTTTAATTAGCTCAAACGCTTCAAGAGCTATTAGTTTTTCGCTTTCTTTTGATGCTTGGTTATTTGCTTGCTCTGTTTTCATTATTTCCTTATCAACATTGGTAATCGTTGCGGAGCGGGGTAACAGTAGCAGGGTTTGCTTGGCTTGCATTAAGAGCTTTTACGTAGCATTTTAAAGCTATGGAGCTTGTCAGTGGTTTAGTTCCTCTTACTAGCATTAATAGCCACCCTAGAGCTAGAGCTATTGTGCCAATAATATGAATGCCATTTAATACCTGTGGCTGCATTATTTGCATGTCTTTCATAAGATATGTTATTACATACACGCTGTTGCCATAAAAAAAGCTAGCAGCCATACTTGCAGTCATAGCAATCAAATATTTGTTGTTTATGTTTGCATGCAATATCGTTAGTGCAAGCTGTGTTGCTGCGATAATAGCAATTATCATCAAAACAAAAGTAGTATCTCTAAGTGTCCACCATTTATTGCTAGCATATCCAAACGAAAGGCTTCCTCCTATGCCACAAATAAGAGCATAGATAAAAATCATTGCTTTCGGTTGATTTACGACTGGTTGTTTTTTTTCTTGAGTACTACCTCCACTGCTAAGAAAAAGGTATGCTTTAAAACTGCTATGCCATACTAAATGAGCCACTGCTGAAGGAAAAAGACCGAGTCCGCATTGTACCAACATGAACCCCATTTGACTCATAGTAGAGCATGCAAGCATGCGTTTGATATCGGGTTGAATTAATTTCCAAATGGTTCCAGTTAAAGCAGTAATGAGTCCTATGCAAAATATGATTAAAAGAATGTTTGGGCATTCCAAGTAAAGGGGCGAAAAGCGAACTAGAAGAAAGCCTCCACTATTAATCAGGCCTGCGTGCATAATAGCTGATACAGGGGTAGGTGAGTTAAGTGAGCTAACAAGCCATTTGTGAAATGGCCATATTGCTGATTGTATTGTTGCTGCTATTAGTATTAAGACTAAAGCACATAGCATGGAAAATGATTGTGTGTTTTGGTGCACTATAGTATCTATACTTGTTTTGCCTGTGCTTAGGTAAAACAATATAAATGCAGCTGCTATTAATGATGAGCTTGCAAAATAGTTCTTGGCAGCCAGTAAGCCAGATGCTTTTGCAGCTCTCCAAGAAGCTTTATGAATCATTAATCGTACTAAGAGTATATTGCTTGCGTAAGATGCTATTAATAATAATGCTAGGTGATCAGCGCTTACCATAATAATCACTGACATTATGAGCATTATTAGTTTTATGAAAAAATAATGATATTGAGCATCTCCTTTCATAAATCGGCTAGCAAAGCTTATTACACAGCAGCCTATATAAAAAACGAGAGCAATCATAATAATTGCAAATGTATCTAAATTAAAAAAACTACTTAAGAAATTATATATCATTAACATTCTTCCATGCAGAAATTTTTCTAAAAAATCATTATATTATCAATTTACCAATAATCAGAAAAGTTTATTTTACTTGCCATTTACTTCAGTCTGGCTAATAAAAAAAGTAGTTTTCAGGTTGATTTTGGTATTTTTTCTGACTAAAATGCATTTTTTCTTGACCTTATAAGACAATCTGGTAGCCTAGATCCACATTTATTTGAAATATGCCGAAGTGGCGAAATTGGTAGACGCACGGGACTCAAAATCCCGCGGTAGCGATACTGTGTCGGTTCGAGTCCGACCTTCGGCACCATATTTAAACTGGGAAAGGGTTGAAATGGAGTCATCCTGTATTTTTTGTAAGATCATTGCAAAAGAGATCCCAAGTACTATCATAAAAGAAAATCAATCAGCCCTAGCTATTAGGGATATTCATCCTAAAGCTCCTACTCATTATTTGATTATGCCAAAGATGCATATTCAATCTATATTTCACATGCAAGATGATCACCAGATGCTTGTTGGACAAGTAATTTCTTTAGCGCGTGATATAGCAATAGAAACTGAAATTGCAGGCTTTAATTTAATTGCCAATAACGGCGTGAGTGCAGGACAAAGTGTAATGCATATGCACTACCATTTTTTAGCCGGCGCAAATATTTATGAGCATGGACTGCAATTGTGATCATTAAATATGAGGTATTGAAAAAGGTAGTTCTTTATACTCTGATGGCATGTATCATTGCAGGGGCCATTGTGATTGGTATTTCCTATCAGGTTTTGGCAGAGTTGACGTTTGCTGGTGATCGTGTGGTATACGGTAAGCGTCTTTCTGATCTTGCGCTTGAAGTTCGAACAGAGCTCCTTAAACGCCCTGATTTAACACCCGTTTCTTTTGAATCGGTTGATGGGGTGACGCTTTCGGGTTTTTTGATTGAGCGTAAAGAAGCGAAATACAATGCGGTGCTTTGTCATGGATATCGCAGTGTTAAAGAGTTTATGTATGGTTACATTGATTTGTTTCCTGACTGGAATATCTTATTATTTGATTTCCGGTCTCATGGTAATAGTGATGGAAAGATTACATCACTCGGTTATAATGAAGCTAAAGACGTTATTGCAGCTGCTGATTATATGAAGGCTTATGCTAAGCGTAAGCATATTGCTCAGCTACCTACGATTGTTCTTGGTTTTTCAATGGGGGGAGCAGCTACGCTGAAAGCAGCAGATACAGATCCGGCCCTTGCTGATGCATTGATTATTGATTCGACTTATGCGCAATTGAACAGTACTATTTTGAAAGCTTTTTCCAGTAAAACGCTTTTGCCCTTTTATCCCTTTTTTCCTGTGATTACGCGGCTTTTTAGCTATCTTGCTGCCTGCGATATTTACCAGATGAATCCGGATGAGTGCGTAAGTCATATTCGAAAGCCAATTCTCTTTATCCACGCAGCAACCGATTCATTTGTTTCTTCTAAGAATGTGTTGCGGTTGTACTCGAATGTGCAGAATAAGCGTTCGAAGATTTGGATTGGCCCGCCATGCCGGCATGGTTCACTGCATACTTATTATGAAGAGCAATACCAGCATAAAGTGAATAAGTTTCTTACAAAGGCCTTTACTTCAGAAGTATAAACAAAAAAAGACGCATGATTTTTACAATCATGCGTCTTTTAAATTTTGGATCAGCCAAGCAATAAGTTATGCCTTGTCTGCTTCATCAGCTTCAGGAGCTATATCAGGAGTAACTTCTTCTGCAGGAGTGGCAGCATCTGCAACTACAGTAGCTTCATCAGCTTCTGGTGTAATCTCTTCAGCAGGTGCTTCGTTAGCAGCTACTTGTACATTTTCTTGTACAGCTGCAGCCGCCATGTCATCGCCCTCTGGTGCTTGCTTTGCTTGTTCTGATGATCCACATCCGCCCAAAAGGCTCAAGGCAGCAACAGCAGCAACATTAAGGAACATATTCTTTTGCATGGTATGATTCTCCATAGATAAAACAGTTAATATACGTTTTAAAGAATACCAGCATACTACCGCAACTTGTAGAAAAAGGGAATAAAAAAAATTTTTGCTATTCTTCAATAGTTTTGTGCTACATATGCGGAGTTGGTGTTTTTCGTGGCAGGCGACATACAAACACTGCCCCTTTAGTATTATGAAGTAAGCAAATTGAGCCACCCAGCTGTTTGCATATTTGGTGTACAATTGCCAGGCCAAGCCCAAGATTTTTTTTGTTTGTTGATACGTAGGGTAGAAATAATGTCTCACGCAGCTGCTCTGGGATGCCAGGACCGTCATCAGCGCAGGTCATAATGATTTCATTGGTAGTATGATCATAGGTAAGGGTGATGGCAATTGCTAGTGCACCAGCCCGTACACTATTATCTAATAAGTTAATCAATACAAGTTTAATCTTTGCATTATCAGAGTATATCAATGGCAGTGCCATGAGTTCATCGACAGTAAAGGTAATAGAGGGGTAACTGGCCCGGTATAATTTTAGAACATCATCAATGACGTGCATCAGATTGCATTGAGTAATCATAACCGGTGGTAGTGAAGCAAATTGTACAAAATAATGAATCAGCGTTTTAATAGTATGTACCTGATCAATAATAGTAGTAGTACAGTCTAGGAACAGAGGGTCATTTTTTAGCTGTGTGCCAAATTTGCGCTGGAGGCGCTCTGTTGCTAGCTGAATCGGGGTGAGCGGGTTTTTAATTTCATGGGCTACCTGTTTTGCGGCTTCTTGCCACGTTTTCATTTTTTGTTCTTGCTCTATCCGCTGCTGAGCCTGCATGAGTGCTTTAGTCATTTGGTTAAATGCTTCAGCAAGTCCACGCAGGTCACTGTGAGGCATGACTGGTACGGTGACATTTTTTTCACCATTTTGTAGACGTTTGGTGGCAGCAAGTAGTTGTGCCAATGGTTTGGTAATGCCCCGTGCCATATAAAAAGCTGCCCACAGCGATAAAAAGATAATGAGCAAGACGAGTAGTGCAAACGAAAAAATATAAGAAAGCTGAATTGAGCCACGGAGCTGCCGCAACATTTTGTAATCGTGATATGCGCCATCACAGGTAATAAGGGCGTTACGAATGGCCGTAGGATAGCGATAGATTAAAATCAGCCAGTCTTGTGCTGTTTGCTTTACCCAATAGAGAGATCCAAAAAAATCAAATACTCCCCCTGCGCGATGTTGTTGTAGTAGCTGCAAAAAGCGGCTGCGTAAACTTTTGGTAGTGCGGTCATTAAGCCTACGAAAAATACGCCAGGCTTTGACTTCATCATTGAGCCAAGAGCCGTATATATTTTTTGTTTCGTGAAGCGTGAACGGTTGTGTTTCTGCCCCGCTTTTCCACCCCTGCGGGGCGTCCTTCGACAGGCTCAGGATGAGCGGGGAACGGTTGTCGGTAGCTAACTTCTCTCCCGTCTGCGCAATGAGCGTACGCGCTTGTGCCGTATGCAAAACGTGTAATGTATTGGTGTCTGTAAAAACATTATCAAGCCGCACCTGAAACCAGCGATCAATACTTTTTATGATCACCAGGCCAGCCATGCCCATAATAAAGGCTGCAGGGATAACAGAAAAAAACATAAAACTGAGGACCAAATTACGGGTAAAAATACTACCAGCAACTCCGCTGCGCCGTTCCATAAATAATTTAATTGAGTGGCGTACAATTAAAAAGAGCAAAAGCCCCATAATGAGCATATGGGTATTGATGAGCAAAAATAAGAATACACGATTAATGCCGCCGCCTATGAGGTGGTGGTGTTTTTGTGCCAAAAGCTCTGCCCACGAAGCAGTAGCTATTGCTGCTGTCCCGACTATAATCCAGATGAGGCGTTGTAGTGTTTTATTCATGCAATTTTTGTTGCCTTTAAGCAGTGTCTACGTCTGCCTCTGCGTCGACAGCAAGAGGTATGCGTCCGTTAATTCGTTCTATGCTTGAGAGTATCTGAGTATACTCATCCAGAGATATTTGGCCACGATCAGTAAGTATTTTTGCATGGTCTTTGATGCGTGCAAGGTGATCGTGCATCTGTGCTTGTTGCTCAGGGTCTGGAAGAAGGTCTGTGCGTTCTATCTGTTCGATTAGGCCCATAAGTCGTTTGGCTATGCGGTCGGGCGCGAGTAGCCCAATCTGCTGTTGTGGAATCTTTCCGAGTAAGCAATTAAAGGCTTTTTCGAGTATTTCAGTAGCAGAAGATCTTCTTAGATCAATGGCCGGGGCGATGACATTATCAAAAAAGCGGGTGATGATGGCGTGTGGTAGTGCTGGAGCACGAAATTGATTTTCTAGTTGGACCAGTAGGCTAATTTTATCTGTCTCGATTGCGGTAGCAAACTCTGATTCAGCAAGTATGGTAGGCCATTTATAGCTTATAGCCGCGTTATAGACCTCGCCATTGTATTGATAAGCAATATTGATATCAGTATTTTCCAGCGATTTTCTTCGATCTATATTGATAATAAGATTTTCTAGTGTTGTTTCTAATCTATCGCTTTTTATGAATGATACTGATTGCACTAAAATAGTAATAGGTAAGGTACTTCTATTGCCGGCAATTAGTGAACATAAAAAATGTTGAATCATTTCTTCAGTGTCGTCACTAGCATTTACCTCTATCCGTTTAAAATAGTGAAAAAGTGTTCGATCAACAGTTTCACCAGGTTCATTCGTTGGGAAAATAAATGCAGGATATTCTATGTCAGTGAAATTTTTAATGCGGATGGTTGTGCCCACATGGTGTGATGGCACGACAATAAATGTTGTTTTAGCGCTGTCTATTTCAATGGGGGTGCCTTCCAACTCATGTGTTCTTACCTGTACGTTTGATAAATTTTTTACTTGTTGGTCTACATTAACTAATTGAAACATTCCCAGATGAGGCAGTCTGATTGAAGGTTGATTAGATATGCTTAAATTGCCATAAACTGGCTGGAGTATTGCTTTAAAAGGGTCAATCATGAAGGTAGCCCCTGTGTGAAAACCATGTAAGCATTGAAAAAACTGTGAAAATGATAACTTCCCTGTGGTATGCCAACCGAGGCGATCAGTAAATGCGATATTGTTTGGCTCGATCCACACAGAAGTATCGTTAACGCCTTGGCCGGCTACAATAAATGACGTATCTATTTTGTCCAGAAGATAATTAATAAATTGTTGGTTGGTGCCTCCGCCAAAGCAGGTAGTGTACGCCAGAAAAGATGCTTGAATATCATCGTCTGTTTTTCCATTTAAAAAGCTCATCAATTGATCAAATTCCATAAAATTGAGCCCAGCAATTTGTGCAGTTTCCGGTAAAAGAGTTAATGTGGCATCTCTTCTTCTGGATGCAGCCACTCCATGGCCAGCTAAGTAGATGTTCCAATGCAGAGAGGGAGCTTCAGCTTTTTTGATAAGCATGTCTTTTAGAGCATTTATGCAAGAAGTTGATGTTTTTCGGGTAGTAGAAGAAAGGACAAGGGGCCAATCTTTGGGCAAGACTTGGTTTAGATGTGCTGTGCTAAATCCGCAGATACTGAGTGCATCCGCAAGCGATCTTGCATCGCTGGCAATTCTACGGAGGTAGGCATCTGGTAACAGAAGCATTAAATGAGCATTTTTGTGCTTGAAGAAATGCCACCCCGATTTAAGAAGCCCTACCATGCCAATTTTTTGAGCATGACTGTTCATGAGAAAATTTCTTACAATATGTGTAGAGGTAATAATAGGGGCTGCGGTTTCAACAATGCCTAAGGCAAGATGCATGCTCAAAAAACCGATGCTATCTACCTCTTCTTGTAATGGGTCCAAGAGTAGAATGAGATCACGGTACTCAGCAGGGGCTGCAAATCTTGTCTGGGTGCTGTGAGCTGCTTCTGGCGAAGGGATAATATCAGGTAGATCCTCGCTTGAAGCAGAGCCTACTGTTTCGGGGCTAGAATCATTAATGCGTACTGTTGGCTCCATCGCGTTTAATGCGCCCAAGAGCACTGCAACGATGAGCCCCATAGCAACCCAGTATCTGATTTGTATTTTTTTGAGCGATAACATAGCCATAACCCCCACATAAACTCCTACTTAAAATAACCTATTTGAAATATAAACAATAAGCCTTGCCCGAGTCAAGGATGTTTATTATTTCAATTTGATTATTTTGATTATCTGAACACGTGTTTGGCGCTATTTCGAGGGGGGCTTTTGCAATCATTTTTGTAAGCTGCTAGAGTTATTGAGCTTAATTACATTTAATCCTGTGGGAGGGGTTTTCTTATGGTATTTATCAGGGCTATGCTCTTGATGGTTTGTGTATCATCTAGCTATCTTGGACATGTAGCGGCAGTCGATCAAGCACGCGCAGTTGACGCGGCATACAAACTTGTTGCTGATATGTTTCCAGAAAGCAAACAGATGGCAACTGCTCAAGAACAAGTAGCATTGCTTGCAACCTTAGCTAATGACAAATCAGTCTTCTCATTGTTTCAAGATGTTTCGTATGCTCATGATGAAGCGTGTGATGTTCGCCTTGGGTCATTAGTTATGCAATTGAAGTGGGGCTTTGCTGCGTCAGGTGATATCTTGTCGCCACTACCTACCATGCAATTACAGGTTAAATCTAATGCTTACGATGGCAAGGCTGCAACACTTGAAGGATTAGGCTTATTGCTTGCCCAGAAAGGGGTAGTTGCAAAAGGAATGCAGCATGAAGCGGTTGCAAGTACTATAGCAGCCTTGAGTAAAAATCCATTGTGTCTGGTTGCTTTAAAGGTAGCGTTACTGTTTAAAGACCATAGTCATGACAAAGCATTTCTTCATAGTGAAATGGCAAACTTACTTATGCGGCTCAGTCTTACTAAACTCCCAGCATCGCTAAGTAATATCGAAAAAATTTCAGCCTTGCTTCCAGAAACACTACACAATCGCCTTGTTACATTTGCACCTGAGCTGCTTGATTCTATGGATGTTTGCTGGGCGGCAATGACGCATAATGCAGATAATCCAATTGCTGATTTATACACTATTGAAATCATTGAGGTTAAAAATAGCAAAGCTGCTGAAGCTATGAAAAAAGTTATTGGCTCTTATGTTGGCTCATCATTAATAGCTGATATGAAACATGAGCTAGCTGCTAAGGGGTTTATTCTCCTTGATGCCGCTACGTTTCATGGTGCCAAAAAAGATGATCCTCGCATATTTACTGTTACTACTTGTTCATCATCAGGATTGGCTCGGTTGCCAGCTGCAGTTGTTACTGCTCTTGATGCTGCAAATATGCATACGGTTGTTACGGCAGCAGCGCCAGATGCTCATTACTTTGCTTTTAAAACATTGACCTTGTCCCCTGCAGATACAGCACAGGCATTTGTAGTAGTGCTTATGAATGGTGCTCGCCGCCTTCTACATGATCGTCAAGCATACTTTGCTTCTCATCCAGTGGCAGTAGCAGCGCATAAAAAGCAAGAAGAAGCTGCGCGTATGCAGCGTGCTCAGGTAGCACAATTTTTAGCGACTGAAGATGGCAAGCGTTCGAGTAAGCGCTTAGATGATCGTATAATCACAAGGCTTGAAAAAAACCCGCTATCACAACAAAATGCTACAGCAGGTGCTGGAAAAAATTCTGCGGCATTGTTGGCGACATTACAGCAACAAGCTAAGGCATTTCGTGCTGCTGGTCAACCAGTGCCCGAAAATATTACCACCGCTATCAATGAGTTGGTAATGAATACGGCAGCAACCACGGATAACCAAGCTGCGCATAATGCTTATTTTGCGCAATGTGCTGCAGCTGTTGCTCTTAAGTATGAAGAGGAAGCAGCCTTAATATTGGATGCACTTGCTCATGCTGAGTGGAAATACCAGCACCAAGAGTGTGCTCGTATAGTAGACCCTTATGTGCTTGCTGCAAAAATGGGTGAACTCGAGCTTAAGCACCTTGCTGCACGTACTTATGCGGCGTGGCTTGAGCAGGAAGCTGCTCGCTTTACCACTATTAGTAAGCAGTTGCAAAAACTAACTAATTATCGTTACCAACACAAAATTGGTGTGCTCAATAGTACACAAGAAGAAGAGTTGGCAGAAATGGCACAGCTTGAGATACAAGTTGGCCATCTACTGGCTTGCCAAACACCAGCAACATTTGTTGAGTCATTACGACGAGCCCCTACTTTGTTTGATTTTGTTAAACAAGAGCTTTTTTCAAACCATGTGGCGTACAAAGCATTGCAAGATGATCTACTCAATCAGTTAACGCTCATCATGCAGCGCTCGCCGCACCTACAAGAACACCTTGATATTTATCGTTATGCAATTGAACTGTTCATGCCAACACTGCTTCCTATGTTTGACCGTCTCGTTGCCAATCATCATGCAGTACTTTAAGTAAACGGCTAACGAGGCTATAAACATGACCAGCCGATTGCTAACCATATTTTGCACCTTGGCAAGCACATCCTGCATCAGCGCTACTGCACCCCTGCAAGAACAAATAGCTGATGTAGCTTTTTTAGGCGGTGTCGAGCAAAAACACCAAGACGTACAACGGGTAAAACTACAAGACGTACAACGGGATTTTAGCACCGGTATACAACTATGCTTCGACCCATTTTTGCTCGAGCCGCCTAAAAAAGTGGTTCTTGATAATATTAAGCGGATGTGGGCTACATTGGTTTATAAAACAGAAGCCCGCATGACAGCTAATGCTTATCAAGAGGCCATGGTTATGATCGCGTTGATGGAGCAATTTGTTGCTGCCATGAAGCAGTTGTATCAAAAAATACAGCTCTTTGCGATTGGTAAAGATCAATCTCCATATGCCCTTGTCCAGAGAGGGCTTACGCTCAATCAGCAACAAGATGTGATGCTGACTGCTCTTCAATCTCTAGCGGAAATGATTAATGCTCGTCTTAAAATGCCGCAGTCAGCATCATTAGTTATTGATAATACATTGATTAGCAGCTTGGTATTGAGTAGTTGCAAGCAGCCATCATCAGGCTGGCGGCTCTGGCTAGTTGGTAAAGAGCAGGAAATGGCAAGTAAGCTTGTTTCGGTCGACCTTTGTGCACACTACGACTTTATTGCACAAGCTTACTACACCTGCCTGCATGACTATCACAAGCTGTTTGCTTGTGCCGATGGAGCTACTCCTGAAGCAGCAAAAAAGAAGCTAGAGTCCTTGGCTCAGTCATTCAGAAAGACATTGGCGCATATTGCCATTACTACTGATAG
>Ga0194129_10003406_pt1 | contig 22128 bp, 25 predicted proteins | sample TA2KigCa35mmetaG_FD_150862 | JGI IMG/M metagenome (GOLD analysis project Ga0194129, IMG submission 150862) | Freshwater microbial communities from Lake Tanganyika, Tanzania - TA2015038 Kigoma Deep Cast 35m | ecosystem: Environmental > Aquatic > Freshwater > Lake | place: Tanzania: Lake...
CTATTTATTCCGATTTTCCATTGTTCTTGTACTGTTTCCATGAAATAGGTTTCGACTGCACTTTCTCTTGTGGCGTAGAGCCGCGTTCGCTGTCCAATCGGTCCGCGTGTTTAATCGCGGAATCCACATACAATTCTTTAAGTACCTTTCCGACTATGACCGACCCCTCATGCTGATCAATCTTTTCTTCCTCAATCATCTTGAGAACAATAAGCAACTTTGCAAGAATCTGGATGTCAAGTTCGTCCTTGAACAGTTTATTGAAAATCTCCGTGTAGTTATTAAACAAGAAAGAGCACTCTTTTTTGCAAAGTTCGGAATACGCATGTGGATCCGACTGCATAAGCTGCGCGTTATCTTTTTGAATATGTTCCATTCTGCGAACATCGTCCTGAATACGCGTGCTATGTTTTAAGCGTCGGATCTGATCTGTATTATTTTCGCAATCACTTTGATTGATGAGACCTTTTAAATTCAGTCGTTCTTCGGTAGAAAGATTTAAGTGGTCCATTTATGATGTATATATCGTATAATATAACGTACAAGGATAGATTGTTTATACCCTTTTTATCGCATCGCAATTCAGTTTAGCATATTTATTTGTCCCTAAAAATACTTCATAAAATCTCTATGAATAGAATATAGAATTTCAAATGAACACTAAACTTGTTGCGTTGATTCTTATTGTGGTATTATTTATGCTATTTGCAACATGCGCTGGTTGCTATAATGTGCTTCCCTATGAGGATAATACTGTTTTCACCATCCAATATCCCTATGAGGGATTCAAAGCACGAACCTCAAATGCTCCGAAATCATCGAACTCGGATTCACCGAAATCTGAATCATTTACTACATTGAAATCAACCATGGACTCATTATTCACTACAATAACAGGTAAGGGAGAGAAAGATGACAAAAAGGAACCCAAAAAGGTAGAAGGATTCGGTCTTATGCCATCGCCTTATGGCGTCGAAGCTCCCATTGATCGTTTTTCGGCACTAAAATCTGAGAAGACATGCGCGGGCTCCCAATACAGCACCTCGACGGGATACCTTTGCATGGACAAGGAGACGGAGAGACTTCTTAGAACCCGTGGCGGAAACATTTCGGGCGGCGATTCTCAGATCGGATCCGAATAAACCTGCACTTTTTACAATACCCCATACCTTTATTATTTGCAATATTACAAATAATAAATTTATAAGACCCAACACCAAGAAAGAAAACGTCTAATATTTAATCAAATAACGGAGAACAATAAAGGGCTGCATGTTGTTGTGGGCTTGACCTCCACCAGTCGAACCGGTTGTTTGAGATAAATCAACTTGATCTGCGGCAGTTTCGCCAGGTAAAGCACTAACCGTCTGATCATTAACATTATTTACATAACTATGTGTATGTGCAGGCATTTCGAGAATACTTAGTGTATGTGTTTCAGCGCCACCTTTATTTCCTAAATTACGGGTAGTTAGACCACTTCCAGAACCCGACCCAACCGCAACACGGCCTTGCAAATCAGGGATATTGAAGCTCAAATCAGAACCTCCAAAGACACCTGCACTATAAGTATATCCGATGGCATTAAACAGATCCGTATATTCCGTTCTCAACAATATACTTCCATTGCAATTCAGCCAACCATCGGGAATATTCACCGCCGCAGATTGGATAATGGTTCCGTAGGGGATCAAAATATAGTTGTCCAAATAGTAGTTTCCACTTGCATAGAAATTATCCGCCCGCAAATCATGATCAATGGTTACATTTCCTCAAACATATAAATCTCTTTCAACAACTTCGTCTCTTTCCACATAAAGATCCCCGATCCGCATAGGAGGATTGGTGAAAGTAGTTAGGCGGTTTTGTAGTAAAACACGATTATTTACAGCACGGCTTTTTGCTCTATAATAGGACATTTATGCTATAGTATATATATACTTAAATAAGTTTTTTCAAGAAACAAATATTATTTTTTTCCAGGAGGCAGGTCAAAAACAACACGTTTCTCTAATTTATCAAACAATTCTTGATTATAAACAAGATTTCCGGTAGGTTTGTATGTACCAATGGGTGTATATTGCTTTTGTTCTTTCTTTCCTTTGGTATTCGGATCCTCTTTGCTACGATCATTAAATAATGAATAATCCATATTCTCTTCTTTTTCCTCATCTTCCTTGCTTGCAACAACATTTCCATGTTCATCCACAATAATACCGCGTCTTTTCTTGAGTTCTGCGCGAACATAGGAGGGGACCCAATTCTCCCAAGAAACAAAAAGGGTGTTTGGATGAACATATTTTATGTGGAATCCATTATCTTCTAATTTGGAAATAACATAGGCAATGCAATCACCCTTGTCATAGACAGGCTCCCCAAATATATATTCTGGAACAACAAACCATATATGTTTATCATTTCGTTTCATTCGTGATGTGAATTGAATACGTTTCTGAATCCGATTTAAAATTTTATTGAAGATGGAAATTTGTTTAACATCGCGACGCTGGTTTTTCTGATATAAGTCATCAATGTTTATTTTTTGGACAGTATCATCATCATCTGCATATAAAAAAAAGGACATTCTATTCGATCTATATAATTATGAAAACTAAAAAATCTAAATAATATACGTGTTTGATAAATACAGAAACAAACGCTAAAACATATGGATAACAATAATAATACAATATCTCCGCATATACCTGTACCTGTGGATATACCTGTAATTAGTAATACAAGTAGCCAAGATACATTATTGGATTGCATTATGGAAGAGGAATCGGAATCAAAATCGCATGTTTCTCCCAACCCCATAATACGAAAGATCGTATGTTCGGGAGGTGGAACTTTCGGATTCATTGCATACGGTGTGCTGAAACAGAGTTGTAAAAGTGGATTTTGGAATATCGAAAACATTCAGGAGATGTATGGTACGTCTATTGGTGCAATTATGACACTATTAATATCTCTTTTTCATTCAAACAAAAAAAACAATACGAGTTCGCCCTTAACATGGGATTTAATCGATAATTATTTAATATCGCGTCCCTGGCAAAATGTATTTAAAATGGATATTTTGACAATAACGAATTCACTCGAAAACCGGGGAATTTTCGACAAGAATCCAGTTATAGATATATTTGAGCCTCTTTTTAAAACCATGGAACTATCTACCAATATGACATTAACTGACCATTATAATTTATTTGGTATAGAAATGCACTTTTATTCCACCGATTTAAGTAGTATGAAACTCGTGGATATCTCGTATAAGACACATCCATCATGGAATATTCTGGATGCAGTATATGCTTCTTGTTCTCTTCCTATTCTATTTTCTCCCTATGTTTTCGAAAATTGCACCTATTTTGATGGAGGTCTCCTTTGTAATTATCCGATGTATTTTTGTATTCAAAACACTGAAAATGATGCCGAAATCATGGGATTAAAATATTGTGAAGAATCTACATCTGATACTGTAGAACAGGAAGATACATCATCTCATTCATCCATGTTATTTGATTATATATTAACAATACTCAAGAATCTAACTTATAAAATTAATGATGATTACGATTGCTTACGCAAAATAAAGCATGAATTCAATATATCATCCCCATCGATCTCTATGTATGATATTTATTTAGCAATAACACAATCTGAAAAACGAAAGGCAATGATTGAGGATGGTATCCAATTTTGGAACAAACATGGAAACACATAGACATTGTATTGTTAGTAAAAATATTTATAAATACATGATGTTGGGAGATATATCCACGGTATTATACAAGTAAAAATGTATGATTATACATTATAATATAACATAAATTATTGATGGCAAATATTGTTGATTTTATTTCATCGCGTATTCGACCTTATAGTACTACTATACTATTTGTGTTGTTTGCTATTGTATTTTTGGGAGTAAGCTATTATTTATATCAAAATTATTTAAAAACATACAAGTTATCTAGCCAAAAGTATGATGATGTTGCAAACAAAGACCAAAACACAAAGGAATTAAATATTATGATGTTTCATGTAGATTGGTGTCCATTTTGTGTAAAATCGTTGCCAGAATGGAAAGAGTTTTGCCGTCAATACAGTGGTAAAAAAATAAACGGATACACAATTGTTTGCGACGAAGAAGGCACCAATTGCACAAATGATTCAGATGATAAAATTGTTGCTATGTTGGATGAGTACTCTATTAAATCGTATCCGACTGTAATTTTGTTTAAGGGCAACGACAGATATGACTTCGATGCAAAGTTGAACAAATCCAATTTAGAACAATTTGTGAAGACCGCCGCAAACTAGATTTTACAGAAATAACACTATATCGTATTGTATATATGTATATATGTATATAATGCAATGATTCATAATAAAACCCGCAAAACCAGATCGAACTCGATCAAAAATAAAGCAAAGACAGTTCGTCGCACATCCAAATGTGTATATTCAGAGAAAGATTTTAATAGTAATGATGGTATGCTAACAACTGTATGGGGTCCAGCAATATGGCACAGCTTACATACAATTAGTTTCAATTATCCAGTGGATCCTTGTCCTGAAGATAAAAAGAATTACAAAGCATTCATTCTCAATTTGAAAAATGTTCTCCCGTGCGGAAAGTGTCGAAAAAATCTAAAAAAGAACATGAAGATGCATCCTTTAACAAATAAACATATGGAATCTCGGGAGACATTTTCAAGATACATATATGAATTGCACGAAGTCGTGAATAAAATGTTAGGTAAAAAATCCGGATTGTCATACGAAGATGTCAAAGAACGATATGAGCATTTTAGAGCAAGATGCGCATTGAACTATGAGGAATTAGAACAAATAAAAAAGGAATTATCCAAAAAATCCGCATCTGAAAAAGGGTGTACTGAACCATTATATGGGGAGAAATCGAAATGTGTTATTCATATTGTGCCTCAAAATGATGATGCCGCTACATTTCAAATAGATGACAGATGTATTAAAAAGAAATTATATCAATGATGTTTGCTACGTGATATAGTGTATGAATTTGAAACTACTATGATATTAATGATATAATGAATAAAGATTAGGGAGAATAGGAAATAGGATATTGTATCCAAGTTTTAGCCATCTCCCAGGTGTCAAAATATACAGGTATTATATATCCAATTTATTATATATAATGTCAGAATTGAAATTAGAAATAGATACAAATTCAGAGAAAAAATGTAATAATTGTCCGATCATGGATCTTCAGGAAGATCAAGATAATCCTGATAGACAAACAGATATCCGTTTCTGGTCAGAAGATCCGAATGTTCTTATTCGGTCTCTTGAATTTTTCCCAACGGAAAACATGTCTTATTCTCAAAAAATGAATTCCATATCACGATTGATTATTCTATTAACTGTTATTGGATTTCTGTTTTCTCAAAATATACGATTACTATTTGTCGCTGTACTTATTTTATTAGGCATTTATTTGGTGTATTCATCGCACCGAGACCAAGAAAATAGCAAAAAAAAGAAAAAGGTAGTATTCACGGAGAATATCAATAGTGAAATACCTGGAAAAATTGTGAAAGACGTTTATCAAAACATATATTCAGAGGTTCCGAAATCACGCGATGTGTTTGATGTACCTAATCCATTAAATCCAATGTCGAATGTGCTTATGTCTGATTATGATTATAATCCTCATAAAAAACCAGCTCCACCATCATTTAACGAAAATGTAAGTGCAAATATACTATCACAAGCAAAACAAATGGTTATTGATGCAAATCCGGGCCAACCGAATATCGCGGACAAGTTGTTTAGGAATTTAGGCGATGAATTTGTTTTTGAACAGTCGATGCGTCCCTTTGTATCGAACCCAAGTACAACCATTCCAAATGATCAACAAGCGTTTGCTGATTTTTGCTACGGATCCATGATATCTAGTAAGGAGGGAAATATGTTTTCCCTTGCCAGAAATCTCGCAAGACACCAAACATAAATAAATGAAAGAAATATTGGAATTATTATAGCAGTATATCCAAAATTATATTTTTTGATTTTTATTGTGTGTAGAATTGTATATAAGAATCATAAGCAACATGGCAACGGTTAGTAGTTATTTTTTCAATAACATGGGCCGAATTGGCGATGATGAAACAGATAAAACACAAAAAACATTAACAAACACGCGTTATTCAAACTATATGTTATCTAATTTTACATCAGACATGGATTCCGGGTCTCACGTAGTATTTGCAACACAACAGCCATCCATGATGTTTAGTGGAATTGCCCATGGTGCTGGTCTAAGTGGAAGTGTTATCGATAATGATTCTCTTCTTCTTATCAAAAAGAAGGAAGATCGTCCTTTAGAAAGATTGCAGTTGATGCAACGTCCTTTTGCAACTGTTCCTTACATGGGACGCGGATATGGAAATCCCAATATAGAATCTCAACTCCAACAGGGGGAAATGGTCTCAAATCGTAAAAGTGTTTCTACGATTACAGATAAATCGTCAGACTATTCTTTGTTTGCTAGCGATCAGGATATGGTAAGCTATATGGACAATTTTGATGTCGAGGAGACGGCAATGAATGGCTGGGTTCGCGGAGGTGCTCCTTCCCGAGAAATGTCATTCAAGATTAATAATAAACGTTAGATTATATGATTATCATACAATTTTAAATTATTCTTCATTTCATCATAGTATATTATATTTACTTACCGCATATGGTAAGCAAATATACAAATCTTAATAATAATCCACTAATCCACTATAATATGTAAAACATCTGATTTACTTACGATCTTTGCGAGATTGCTGCTTCTTCTGTTGTTGCTTACGGGACTCTTTCTGTTTCTTCTGTTGCTGTTGTTGCTTCTGTTGTTGTTGCTTCTTCTGTTGCTTCTGCTTGCGCGATTGTTGTTGCTTCTTTCCGCCACGCTTTTTCGAAGAGCGATTGCTGTAGTAATTGGCAGCAGCGGCCAAAACCACAGGTACGGCTACCTCAGTAATGCCGAAACCTTTGCGTCTGCCACCAGCTTGAGCGGGAGCAGCAACTACTGGAACTTGTGCTGCAATTAGGTTTCCCATACCGACTTGGGCATGCTGTTGTCCCATATCACCAAATGTAGCCAAAACCTGGCTAGATGAATTTTCACCTCCCACCATGGGAGTATCTTGTTGTATGCGTTCTTCGCCGCCCATAACTTGATCGTCAGTGCTCATTTGAAATCGAAATCAAATATATATTCATAATAGATTTTTATCTAGTACATAGTTATTCTGACATGAACGAATTTTTGTATTCATCTTGCTTATTCAATACTTTCAATAGTAAAAATAAATTTGCTAAAACGATAAAAATGAAAAATACGTTGTAAATGCAAATGATCCAAATATAAATGTAAAACTGATCATATAAAAATCCACCTACCGGTTTTACTAAATCTTTCAATCCATTTTTTACATCTTTTTTTCCGATCACTTCCATCAAAGTATCTACAAACGGTTTCATGGATAAATATTGTCTTATGCGCAGATTAGTAGTATTATCAATATAACGCGACAATATCACACATATATACGCGTATGCAAATACATATAAAAATGTGCCATAATACTATTTATATACGCGACAATAATCATTCATGGAAGGAATACATCAAGCAACAAATGCATTTGATTTCAATAAAATAACAATGATATCTCCCAGCGTCATTCCTGGTGGAAATTATTTCATTAAATTCCGAATGAACGATATACCATTGTATATTCAAACCCCGAAATGCAAAGTGAAGCAAGGTATTCTTAAGTCTGGTAAAAAACTGTATTGCGATCTTATGTTCACGCACGAAAATGAAGATTTCATTTGTTGGATGGAGAATTTAGAAAACTATTGTCAGAAGAAGATTTTTGAGAATCGCCAAAAGTGGTTTGAAACCCCGCTCGATGAGCACGATATAGAGAATTCATTCACATCTCCGTTAAAACTGTATAAATCTGGGAAATTCTATATTTCAAGAACGAATGTGCCAAGTCTTTTAGGAAATTGTTCTTTGAAAATTTACAATGAAAATGAAGAATTAGTTCCCATTGAAAACATTCAGGAGAACATGGATGTAGTAAGTATTTTAGAAATACAGGGTATTAAATGCTCCATACGAAGTTTTCAAATTGAAATGGAAATAAAACAGATGATGGTAATGAATCCGATTAATCTCTTTGAAAAGTGTATTTTAAAAAAACCCACAGCATCTATACCTCCTATTATTTCTACAGCAGCAACTACACAACCTGCGGAAACACATGAAACTCCTCCACCACTAGCATCGGTAATCCCAAATGTAATCCAAGTGCAAAACGAAATAATATCTGATGACAGTAATCCAAATATTCATATCGAGTTGAAAGAACATATCGATACACTTATGACACCATTAGAACCCGAAAATATTTCGGTTCCATCTTCAACCGGCACTTCTACTGCTACTACTGCTGCTACTACTACTACTGCTGCTACTACGACATCTAATATTTCTAATCAAGTCGTCCAGAATGATAACAATATTATTTGTCATGATGATGACGATGATGACGATAATGATGACGATAATGATAACGATGATGACGATTATTATGAAGATGAGTATAAGCGTGATAAAATAGTTATTCAGGAAGATAGTGATTTAATGGAAATTGATTTGGATTTAGATGATTTGCAAGAAATAGATCCCCCCGTTCATATTAAAACCAGAAATGAGATTTACTATAATATGTATCGCGATGCAAAACGAAAGGCAAAAATGGCAAGAGATTTAGCAATTGCGTCTTATTTAGAAGCAAAAAACATTAAAAGCACATATATGATTATTGACGATGATGATGATAGTGATTTAGAAGAAGAATCTTTCCAGCATTTTGAGAAGTGAAATCGATGTAATTCTTGGATCAAGATCGTTCGTTTTAGGAATATTGGCCCATTTTTATAAGCTATAAAAATAAAGTTCAATACAAATAATTTTATCAACCGTTTATATAATACACAGACAATGTTCAAAAATATTCTGGGTGATTTGAGCAAATTTTTGACTCGTGACAAGATTATTATTGTTGTCGCCTTGGCTATTTTGCTTTATGCTCTTTTTTCGTATTCAAATGCCAAGGAGATTGTCATGGACCTCATGGAAGACGGTTCATCCGATGAGAAAGCACCTGAGGCTGAAAAGAAAGTGAATGTTCCTGCTGCTGAACCAGCTCTTCCATCAAGCGGATATGCAGCTCAACCAATTGCTAATCCCAGCGAGCTATTGCCCAGTCTTCCTGCCGACCAAAATAGCCAATGGGCTGCGTTGAACCCTGTTGCTGCCAACCCCGGCGCGATTGCTATGCCCGATCTTCTTCAACCTGGATACCACATTGGTCTCGATACCATTGGTCAGACATTGAGAAACGCGAATCTCCAACTTCGCTCGGATCCTATTATTCCCAAGGCGGATGTGGGACCCTGGATGAACAGTACGATTGAGCCCGATCTTGCTCGCGTTCCCCTTGAGATTGGTTATGGTGCCCGTTAAATCATATCATATCATACTCTATCCTTAATAGAATCGAAATATATAACACACATACTATGTTATATATAATATATTATTATAGTTCTTGTAAAATAAAATAAATGAATCAATATGACAGTTTAGGCTATTTTGTTATTATTTGCATGATTGCAATATGTGCATATGTGTATTACGATAATGAGTCTTTTCAATTAAAATGTATTATTTCAACCGTTGATGGAAATAAATATTGTGTGCGTGAAAGAAAGAAACTCCAACATGCCGCTGATTTATTAGCAAAAGTATCAAACACCTGTAAAAAATTGGTGGATTACGTGAAAAATAAACATCCAGATAATGATTTTGTTATTCGATTAGCAACCGGCTTTAATCCGAAGAAAATTATGGAGACATTGCCAACAAGTACATATACAGCATATAGTGAAAATAAGGGCGAAAAAATAGCCTTTTGTTTGAATAAGAACAGTAAATCTGATAATGATCATATGATTGATGAACATACATTAACCTTTGTCGCGATACATGAATTGGCTCATATTGGAACAAAATCGGTGGGACATAAAACAGATTTCTGGGAGAATTTCAAATTTCTTCTTGAAAATGCCAAAGAAGCTGGGATTCACGATCCCGTGGATTACAAGCAGACACCTGAAAGCTATTGCGGGATGAAAATACGAGACAATCCGTATCATGATATGTAATTCGACGTGTCAGCTTTGCTCTTATCTTTAGCATTTATTCATTTATTGCAAGAATAAACGTATATTATGTGTATGTATATAACATAATATATATAAATGGATAATGAACAACAGAAAACTTGGTATAAGAACCTGAATCAATCGAAACTAACACCACCTTCGTATGTCTTTGGATATGTATGGCCAGTATTGTATATTCTTATCGTTCTTAGTTTTTTCATATATGTGAATAGTGGAAAATATAATAGCACAGGAATTATACTGTATATTACTCAGTTTTTATTCAACTTAAGTTGGACCACACTTTTTTTTGAGAAAGGTTTCATATGCCTATCCTTTATTCATTTGGTAATATTAAATATACTTGTGTTTTTTACATATAAAGAGTTTATGCATTCTTCGTGGATTGCCGGCAATCTACTCATTCCATATATGTTATGGATTCTGTTTGCATTATACTTGAATTATTATATTTGCGCAAATAATTAGATTTACACCATTAATAATATGAAATACATGTTTATTTATTTATAAAAATGTATAGATTTACAAATATTTTGTTCATAAACGATTCGATTTAATAATACGGGAAAGTGCGCGGTTGTACTTCTCTCGCCATGCATCACGAATACTCTCTGGGCAAAGAGTAGAATGATGTTTCTCCCATTGCTCAGGGGATTCGTAATAGAGAAAGCATGGATTGTGAGTTCCATTTTTAGCGGGAGGATGACCACTGAAGACTACCTTGAAATATAGGTCTTCATCGCGACTACCGACTTTATGTCCATACATTCGAATCCCCGTGATAGGGTTCCGAATAACAGCACCGACAACACATGGAGTTTCGTAAAACTCAATGGTTTTCTTCTTTCCATTCTGACGCAGGATCTTCACCTTATGATAGCAAGAGTCGCGGATTGGTTCTACCGAAACCTTATCGCCACCATCTAAGGTAGATCCAATGGATACATCATCGTTATCAATGGAGGAATAAGACAAATTGTCAGCTACAGAATCGTAAGTCATATTTAATTAGGATGAGGGTGTCTTTATAAGACGAATTTTATGTGAAATACACAAAGGGGGTATTTGGATACAATAATTATAGTGAATGCGTTTATATCATTTCTCAAAACATTTTACTCTCGTTCTTTTTTATTACGCAACATATATATAGAATTATCTCCCTATTTAGTATGCAAATGCAATATCAACCTTTAACTAATAGTAATAGTAATAATAATTCGAATGTACCTATTACACCTACTCAGGCTCCATCGTTCAACAGTAGCAGTACCAATAATTCGAATGTACCTATTACACCTACTCAGGCTCCATCGTTGAACAGTAGCAGTAGTAATAATTCGAATGTACCTATTACACCTACTCAGGCTCCATCGTTGAACAGTAGCAGTAGTAATAATTCGAATGTACCTATTACACCTACTCAGATTCCATTTGCAAGTTCCTTTTCACAAAAATATGACTTGATAACTGATGATATGTTTTATAAACGAATTGAATCATGCGTAGATGCTGAAAAAGATGAACAAATAAATATATTTTTTTGCATGTATGCAATAACACATCCCTATTTTGTAGAGGGTCCTTCAGTTCCAATCAATGAAGATACTAATATATATGGACGTATATTGTCCAAATATGGTATTCATTATCCGTGCCTCCAATGGTTAGTCAAAAACAGTTCAAATAATACATTCCAGTTTCCTAATATAAAATACGATTGTATATCTATTCCATATTCATATTCAGATTTTGATAATGATATTAGTGATGACAATGATGATTCCTATAAATCTCTGGAAACAATTCAGTTCGAAAATACAGTTCATGAATATTTTTTGTCCATGTTCTCGGGAGACGTATTAAATCACAATACTGATATATTGAAAACCGCGTATAAGGGATACTATTCTCCCGAGGTATCTGATTCTTTAACAAAATCTGTATTTGTTATTTATGATTTCTCGGAATTGTATCCATTACTTATTTTTAAGGAAAACATACGACTTATTATAAATGATGAATTGAATGAAAACATAGAATCGTTTTCTCCCGAGATAATCCATTTCTTTCGTGAAAATCATTTTCTAACACGAATTACAGACGTTATATCTCCGACCATTGGATATATATGCACATATAATACGTCTGAAAATAAATGGGTTAATGTATCTATCGAAGATATTGATAATATTGAATATATGTTGCCAATTGAACACCATATTCTGGGATGCAATGCATATTATTTATCAAAATCTCCCATTGATCCAAAAATAGATAGATCAAAACTTGTAAAAATGGCATGTATTGAAACACGTATCATGTATGAAATTTCTATAAATGAACAAAAAGAAATATTTTATATGGGAGATAATGTAGCTGATTTTAAATACGATTTTCAAATGGGTCTTCTTATGTCAAGTACATTTCATTTCAAAGAAAATGGAACTGAATTTATTGGTTTGAAGAATGTAAGCCATATGCATCGTATTTTTCCACCAACAAAATCATCCATGTCTGCCCATATGACAAATAGCTTATCTCCCGATTCACTTAATGATAAAAAGGAATATCTATAATTATAATAAGAATCATTTATATAATTATGTCTTTTTTCCCGAAAGCTCAAACACAAATCTATTCTTTTTTATCGAATCCGTCATTTACAACATACGGGATGATTGGTCTAACCACAGTTGTTTTAGCCGCATTAACTGTATTTGATTCCGCGTCAGATAATGATGGTAAAGCTGAGGATGGTTATGTCTCCCAACTATTTAACAAAAGCGAAGATCAGCAAGAACAAGACCAAGAACAAAATCAAGAAACAGGTCTAGTATCTTCACTCACCGGTGGAGCCAACAAACATCGAAAGAAAACAAAGAAACACTTAAAACGCTTACGTAAAACACATCATAAAAAATCATAATACAATCATTGTATATACTGGAATCGAATAATAAAATATTGTTATTTTATAATTCACATGAGTCCCCCCAATTACATTATTTTTTGATGATTTTGTGCTGCCAAGTGTTTATAGCATCTTTCAAATAATAATTTTAACTGATTCACATTTGATCCAATACAAATATCATCTGGAATAAAAGACATATTCCCTTTATAATAACACATGAATGCAGGTATTCCACTCAACATTTTGTTTCTCTTCATAAACACATATATCTCCGTAGATATATCCACATCCAAAACTACTGGAAGAACATTATTTGGCATGTAATTAAGAAGGTTATAAAACGTTGGACTTATCACTTCACATGGCTTACACCATTTTGCGCTGAATCGTACAATAATTGCACCCGGATTATTCTCAAGTAATTCTTTGAGAGCATCTAAATTTGGAAGTTCAGTAATAATACCTAACGCCATATTATCTTTTATTGGTTATAAACTATACAATATATTATTTGTCTCCAAGAAACGCATACATGAATTTCATTGTATAACTATACTTGAAATTCTATGATTTATAATTATTAAATATTAAATATTATTGTCGAACCCTTATCTTTGATGACAACGCTTTTGGCATTGTTCTTCGTGTTCTTTTTGATATGTTTATTTTCTCTGTTATTCTTCTCTTTTTTTTATCAATAGAATTAGAATCAGATAATGATCGTTTTCTCTTTTTGGTTATACGATGTTCAAGAGGTATCATTTTCGGTTGTCCAATCTCTGGCTCTTCTCTGTGTGGGGTTTTCTCTGTTATTCTTCTCTTTTTTTTATCAATAGAATTAGAATCAGATAATGATCGTTTTCTCTTTTTAGTTATACGATGTTCTACGGGTATAATCTCAGTCTCAATCTGCTGCAAGTCTTTTTCTTTTTTTCTAGTTGGTAATGCTGGTCCAGAAATACTAAAATATGAAAACTGTATATTATGATAAAAAACTTCATAACACATATTCGACATAATAAATTTATAATAAATTTCAGCAGGCAATTTAATAAATCCCTGATTTCCCCATTTAGAACCCCATGAATTTATGATCGTTACATATTTCGGATTCCATTCAGTAATGGTTAATTCATGTGCAGTAATCGGTCTTTCGCATTGGGTCAAATACGCAGGTTGAATATTAAAGATTTCACTTCCAACTGTTATCCATTGATTTTGGGGCATAGCAAAAGATAAGGAAACATACAGTCCCAATTTTAACGATTTTTTTACATTTTCTGGTATATTTTTGATCCAATTCATAGATGGAGTTTGATTGTATAATGGAACATATTCATGTTTTGTTTTAATTTCGTATTTATTTTCTGAAACGAACAAGTAAAATTTATTAATTATGGCTTTGGCCACACTATCTATTTCCGGTGAAAATATTATATTATCTCGAAATAAAGTTCTCTCACAAAATTCTATCATAACACGTTCTACATGACCTCCACTACATCCATATTTGTCTTTTACAGTATATAATATATAATAATAGATAAGCATATGATTATAACGTTTGGGCAACGGACATTTGGTTGCATTATCTAGTTTGGCAATTATTTCTTGTATATCATTACTATTTTCAATAAAACAATTATTATATTTGTCTGAACCAGAATACAGTTGCGATATCATAGAATCATCATCTATAAAATCATCTGGAATCATTTTTGTTATCAACTTTGTAATACATCTTGCAGATGAATGTGCATAACATATACCTAGTTGTTCTTGGTCTTGTGGGCTAATAGATGTTGTTCGTTTCAGATGTATTTGTTTCGATTCATCTTCTATCATGTTAGGATGAAGTTGATCAACATATTTTTTGATTATACAATATTTCAATAGGTTTATTACATGTAATATATACATACCCACATTATCTATAGATTTAAGAGTTTCCTCGGATCTCTTTACAATCGATTTTCCAGACTTGTGATACTTTTCTACCCAATTTATCAAAAAATTACCATTATTATTAAAAAAGGAAATCAAATAGTCCAAAGCAGTTTTATCATTAAAATCCTTTTTATTAATATTATTTTGGGTCTGTGTATTGGTATGTATTAGCGTATTGATTAAATGAATTATAGAATTATATACAATACGTATGGGATGTATTAACTCTTTTATTTGTTCTTTTATTTCTTCACTTTGTACATGATGTCCATATTCTAGTAAAAGATTATTATTATTATTATTATTAATAAAATCTACTAGAATTTGTGTATTATCTATTAATAAATTACATGCTGTAATCAATGCGGTGCTATGCTTATTTTGTAATTCATTATTCACTTTAATTCGTGCGCTAGCTACATGAGCCGGGTTGCTTTTTCCAGATGTAATTAATGCATCCGCTATATCTATATACCCCAATTGATACGCACACATTAGTGCAGTTATTCCAACTCCATATTTTTTATCTTCATATGGAGCTCCTATATTTATAAATTTATCTTCTTGAATCATTTTAACTAATTCGTGTCGTCTAGATTCGGTTGGTTGTTCTATCAAAATGTCAATAAGATCTTGACCCGTTTTATTCTCATGATTAACCTCCATTAAATAATTTCATACATATATATAATATATATTTGAATGATGTATATTATATATGATTCATGATTCATCCATCACTTTATGAAAGTCTGTTTTATTTTCTGCTATCATCCATAATAACAGGAATTCGGGGAACATAATAATCTTTTTCTAAAATACGTGTGTTAATCATACTATGAAATGGTTTCTCCAAGTTTGCCTGAGGATTGATAAATGGCTCTTCCCATCGAGATTGTTCCATACTACGATATATCCATGCAGGATGGGTTGCGCGACTTTCCGCGACAAACGGATCTTGGACTGGATATTGTCCAACAGAGTTCGCTGTATGTGTAGTATGATTATTGTAGCCAATAATATCTCGATTCATTCTACGAGTCATGCCTCGTAGATCGGTTTCCAAATCAACCGGATTCTGTGCAAGATTTGCGCCCCATTTTTGAAGACGTAATTGACTGTCCTCCATATAGGGAAGATTGGCCCCTGGTCCTGGAGTATTCAATGCATATCTCCCAGTATAAGTTGATTCCTCGAGCTGTTTGCGAGTTCGATCTATATCATAATTAAAACGAGTATTCATGAATAAAATAAAGGTATTATTATATTATAAGATGTTATTTGATATTTCATAAACATAATAATATAAAGTTTTATAATCAAACAGACATATTCACCAGACAAACCTCGTATTATGTACGTTTTTCCTAAAGTTGAAAACAGTGATTTCTCTGCTATACAGGGAAAACGTCTCTGTTTAAATATGATTGTCAAAAATGAAAGTCGTATCATTACACGTTTATTAGAATCCGTAGTTGATATTATTGATTGCTTCTGTATATGTGATACCGGAAGTACAGATGCTACTGTAGATATCATTAGTGATTACTTCGCGAAACACAATATTCCAGGAATTATTATTACAGAGCCATTTCGCGACTTCGGACATAATAGGTCCTATGCACTGAAAGCGTGTGAAAATATTGATGTGCAATATGTATTGTTGATGGATGCAGATATGGTTCTGAAATGCAATTCTCCATTATCTAGCAAAGGTATTTATGATTTATTGAAAGACGATGTATATTATCTATTTCAAGGGGTTGATAGCTTCCATTACAAGAATGTTCGTATTGTCCGAAATAAAATGGGAATGTCTTATTGGGGAGTTACACATGAGTATGTACAGACACCACCAAACTCAAAATATGGGACGATTGAAAAAAATGTCTTGTTCATCCATGATATTGGAGACGGTGGTGCAAAAGCAGATAAGTTTGAGCGTGATATTGCTCTATTAAAAAAGGGTCTTGAAACGACACCAAATAATGATCGATATACATTTTATTTGGCAAATAGTTATCGTGATGCAGGGCAAACCGCGAATGCGATCGAGACATTCAAGAAACGAATTGAAATTGGTGGATGGCATGAAGAAGTATGGCACAGTGCCTACAGTATCGGAAAGTGTTATCGTAATATGGGTAATATGGAAAATGCGATCTTTTGGTTTCTTCAGGCACATAATGTTATGCCTGAGCGATTAGAGAACCTGTATGAAATTATTAATTACTATCGCGAGGCCGGAAAAAACACATTGGCCTATAGTTTCTATGTAATGGCGCACCATTTCTTGCATAAAAATAAGAATCCGGACTATTTGTTCCTTCAGAAGGATGTATATGACTATAAACTGGATTATGAGCTGTCAATTATTGGTTATTACTGCAACTATAAGAACTATGACTTGCGACGTTGCTCAATGCGCGTTCTTAATTGCAGCTATGTAGATGATCATATTGTTTCAAGCGTAATGAGCAACTATAAATTTCATTCAGAGGCATTATTTCGAATTCCAAAAGCTAGTGTAGATGCAGCCTTTCCTTTGGGAAAATTATTAGGTGGAATTGGACTAACCAATACTCAAATTCGCGAGGTTATGAATAATCCGGATTTTGTCCCAAGCACTCCATCAATTGTTTGGATGAAAAATGGGGAGATCGCTGTGAATATTCGATATGTGAATTATAGAATTACTGAAAATGGTGGGTATCAGAATAAGGATCATATAACCACAATCAATGTTGTCGCGATTGTTAGTGTGCGTCGCATGAAGATTCTTCGCGAATTCATTTTGGAATATGACAGATCGCATGATAGACACTATGTTGGATTAGAGGATGTGCGTCTATTTTACCATAATAATACACTGTATTTCAATGCGAACCGCGGTCTTCCTGATGGAAACATGGTGGTGGAGCACGGAACCATTGATATGGAAAAAGGCGCAACCCAGTCCAACTTTCTCAATATGGACGGACAGCGTTCGATTGAGAAGAACTGGGTCCTCTTCGAAAACATGATCAGTGGTACCAACCAAAGAGAAATGCGTGCAATCTATAACTGGCATCCGATCATTTTGGGAAATATTACAAATGGAAATGTGTTCCAGAAGTTCGGGGAGATCAGTACGCCTCGTTCTTTTAAGAATTTGCGTGGATCTACTAACGGATGTTTAATTCCAGAGCTGCATGAGGTATGGTTCTTGTGCCACGCCGTAAGCTACGAAGATCGTCGATACTATTATCATATGTGGGTCGTATTGGACGCAAATACATGTGCCCTCAAGAAGTATTCGCCACTATTCACATTCCAGAAGGAGAAGGTAGAATATACCCTTGGACTTATCTATAGTGTGAATGACAAGGCGTTTGTCGTTGGATATAGTATTCTGGATCGGGAGACCCATTATATGCAGATCGAGAAATCGGTGGTCGATGAAATGATGTTGTCCAATCAGAACAAGTGAATCTATATGATGTGAAACCAGAAAAACAATATATAATACATCAAATATATATTATATATCATACATACATTATAGTACTTTCGTGCGATCAATAACCACCTCCTTTGCAATATTACGAATAATTTTTCGATTGTTTGCATCTTCTTGACTTACATCTCCACCAATACACTGTCTCATAATATTTAAATGCAAATGATACTCATTTGTATCTAGAATCTCGCATCTTGGATTTTCCGACATCCATGCGCGCAGTTGTTGCATATTTTTTTTTACGACTGCGTTCAGTGCCTTTTTCAATTTACTCTTTTCCGGACTGTCTTTCTCCCACGAATCATCCTCCTTTATATACAGTATTTCACGTTTTAAATCGGTGCAATGGATAGGCCGCTCATGTACATCGAGTTGTCGTAGGCCATCCATAAATATTTTCGTTATTCCAGCGACATATCCATGGACCCCCGTATATTCCACATTATGAGGTCCCACATCCAGCGAATTCACAAACTGAGTTAGCGATATTGCGTGTTTGCATTTTTCGTTCAGAAATATGTTTAAATTAAACTGGGTGTTATTATTCACAATGGTAGTCGGCTTGGACAGCTCCTCCAGCATGTTTTTCAGTTCCTCCCTGTTCTTCTGATTCGAATTGATGATAACATTCATTTGTTCCTTATACTCCTCCCGCTGTTCAATGAGCAAGTTTTTCAAATCCTGGTTCTGGCGAACAATACTCATAATGAATTCGGGCGTTATGATCCCGCGATCGACCGACCCCATATTTTCGTTATCGAGACCAATGCCAGATGACGAATTCGATTCTTCACAATGCGGTGATTGTTGATGCTGTTGTGGAGGAGACTGCCTATTATTAATAATATCTCGATAGGATTCGCATATTTTTCGGTGCTTTGACAACGATGAACGCTGTTTATATGTTTTCCCACATACACATGCGCATAATTCGTCTTCTTCATACACGATTTCTGGCTGAGAATTTGTGGAAACAGAATGTATTTTGTGTTTTCGAGTTAGACAATGCCGGTCATAATCATATTTGGATTTACAACTACATCCACACAGATTACAATTATATAAATATACCATGGATTTTGAATGAGTTGATTCTAAAATATCATTATATTCTGTTTTTATGTATTTCTATTCTCATTCATTTATAGATCCAATTTGAATTCTTGTAAAACATGTATCTTTTTTCTTTTTTGTAGTAATCCAAAATTATCGGCATACACCATCATTTCCAGCGGATATCCTCGATTTTGCAAATGAAACAACATATCTATATTATTATTGAGAACACAGGATACAATTGCACGAGGTGATATTCTAAAAATATCAGATAACGGCTTATCACCTATTTTTTGAAGAGATTTACGAAAGTTATTGCTACTATTCGCCTTTATACAGAGTATATTACTTACATCATTATTCGTGAAATGGGGGTCGTTTGTAATCATATATCTAAGAAGAAACAACTTTGCCTTCTTAAATATACGGGGACGAATACAGAGTGTATTTTCCACCTTGGTAAGAATACATAGAAAATGAATAAAATAAGAGGATAAAATCATATTATTTTATTTTTGTTGTTTTAACTGGTTATATACAGCCGTTTATTTTTATATTATATTATTTATCGTATTTTGATTAACCAATATTGCATTAAAAATCAGCATTCAATTCAAATACATTACTGTCCGCAGTCTTATTCGCAAGGGCGTACTCCGAATTCGTTCGTTCGAAAAAATTCACTTTCGATTCAATACTAATGAGTTCCATGAAATCAAATGGATTCGTCGATTCATAAATCTTTTCGTATCCAAGCTGCACCACCAAACGATCTGCGACAAACTCTATATACTGAATCATCAGCTTCGCATTCATGCCTATCATTCGGCAGGGAATCGCCTCTGTAATAAACTCCTTTTCGATTTCAACTGCCTCTTTCACAATGGCTTTAATATTTTCTTGCGACAATTTACGTTGCAACTTACTATATAACAACACCGCAAAATCCGTATGAAGAGATTCGTCTCTCGAGATAAGCGCGTTGCTGAATGTTAAGCCTGGCATGAGACCGCGTTTCTTGATCCAGTAAATCGATGCAAATGATGAACTGAAAAAAATACCCTCCACCACGGCGAATGCAACAAGGCGGGTTGCAAACGAACTATTTTTGTCCTCGATCCAACGCCTTGCCCAGTCCCCCTTTTTTGCAATACACGGATAATGCTCTAATGCATTAAACAGCTTGTCTCGCTGAACATTATCCTTAATATACGTATCAATCAATGTGCTGTACATTTCTGAGTGTATATTTTCCATAGCAATCTGGTATCCGTAAAAGGCGCGACACTCCGCGACCTGAACGTCGTTCATAAAACGCACTGCTAGATTCTCTTGTACAATACCATCGGATGCCGCAAAAAACGCCAATACCATGGATATGAAATGTTTTTCATCTTCATTTAATTTCTCCCAATCCATCAAGTCCTTTGATAAATCAACTTCATTCACTATCCAGAAACAGTCAATTTGTTTTTTATACATTTCCCATACATCATTATATTTAATTGGAAACATAACATATCTCGATTTATCGGGTCGCAAAAGTTGCTCAATGAAGGTAGTTGGCTCGGTGGTGTTCATCTTTTCCTAAACAAAGAAGGTTAATAATATAATCCCTATATTTGATTGTTTTGACAATAACGTTTTATGTATTTTTATAATATATATTGAGAATGGCACATAGTTTCGTGTGCTACTTATGTGCGAGATACATATTTTGAGTGCCACCTACTTGAATAATATTGTATCCAAATGTAGATTTAAGATAATCAGATAAAACAGTATTTGACGAGTCATTTTGCTCGAATAAAATATGGGGACATCCGTTTCTCAAAATTGTTTCCTTTCCTCCCTCTAATACATGCAATTCGTTCTCCTCCACATCCATTTTAATAAATGAAATGGGGTCTGTAATATTCATGGAATCTAGAGTTCGGATCTCAATACTTTCTGTCGCCATAATAGAACCCTCATTCTCAGGGATTTGTACTGTGGATCCACCTCCATCATTGCTAACAATATATAGATGTTGAATACCTACCTGCGATTCATTTCCAAGACCATAATTACAACAATCGATGTTCTTAATACCGCTCAATGCAACCCCGCCACATAATGCATAATAGGTCATCTTTTGTGGTTCAAATGCATATACTTCTTTCGCATAACGCGCCAAACTGATCGCATAGCTGCCAGTATGAGCTCCAATATCAAGAAATATAGAGTCCTTATTACAGTATTGTTTGCACCAATCAATAAGAAAACTTTCAAAGAGACCATTTTGTGCATAATATACATGATTCACGGAAGGCATCAAATAGGTTAGTGAATTATTAATATTGAATATCTGATTTCTTCGGTTCTCATAGATGGGATCTTGGTCATTTTTTGTTAATATAATATATTT
>Ga0194129_10003407_pt1 | contig 22125 bp, 20 predicted proteins | sample TA2KigCa35mmetaG_FD_150862 | JGI IMG/M metagenome (GOLD analysis project Ga0194129, IMG submission 150862) | Freshwater microbial communities from Lake Tanganyika, Tanzania - TA2015038 Kigoma Deep Cast 35m | ecosystem: Environmental > Aquatic > Freshwater > Lake | place: Tanzania: Lake...
TCTCCGCTTGCGTGCTTTCAGCTGCCGTCGTACCTTGGCGTTCACTCGAAACTCCTCATGGAGTGGCGAGTCGCTTGAAGTGGCGCCAACCGAAATCAAGCGATTCGTCGGGGATTTCGAGTTTTTTATGCGCTCAGCGCGAATCGCGCAAGTCCAAATTCGCTTGGATAAGGACTAGTGGACGGCGGTGGAACGCCGCGCCCTGCCGTGGTACAACCATGCCGCGGGCTGGCGATCCGCCGACAACGATGCACCCTTGCCCTGCCCCCCTTCGGAGCCCCTCTCGTGGCCAAACCCCATCGCGGCTTGAAGAAGGCGAATCACGGCGCCCGCCCCGCCAACAGCAAGGCCCGCAAGGCCAAGCGGCGGCACATCCGCACGTAGAGCCGATCGGCCGGTTTCCACCGCCCTTGCCGACGGAGGCGACGCCGACATGGCCCCGCGCGAGTACATCATCCATCCGAGCGAGTACGACCTCGACCGGGTGATCGCAGACATCCACGAGATCCGGCGCTGGAATCGGCAGCGGTTCGAGATGGAGCAGTTGACGGCGATCGTCCACGAGGACCAGTCGCGGGGCCTGTGCGTCGGCTACAAGGACACGACCGCGGATGAGTTCTGGGTGCGCGGCCACTTTCCGGGTGTGCCCCTCATGCCGGGCGTCGTGATGTGCGAGGCCGCCGCCCAGCTGTCGAGCTACTACACGCAGCGCTACAACCTGCTCGACGCCGAGGTGATCGGCTTCGGCGGCCTCGAGGAGGTGCGGTTCCGCGAGCCCGTCCGTCCGGGCGATCGGCTGGTCATCGCGGTGGAGCGGATTCGCGTCCGGCCGCGGGCGATGATCGTCTGCAGGTTCCAAGGAATCGTCCGCGACAACATCGTCGTCGACGGCGTGATCAAGGGTGTGCCACTGCCCATCGGCGTGCTCGAACCGGCCGATCGCGCCGCGGCGACCTGACCGATCGGCCGGCCTGCCCGGCGGCCGCGAACCCCTCCCGCCTCATGCCCCGCCGTCCGCCCCGCAAGCCGGCCGCTTCGCTCGATCTCTCGGGCCACCTGCTGTCGCTCGGCGACCTGCGGGAACCGCTCGACGTGCAGGGACTGTTTCCGGCATCCGCACCGGTGGAACTCGAAGTCGGGAGTGGCAAGGGACTGTTTCTGCTCACCGCGTCCGGGCGGGCTCCCGAGCGTAACTTCCTCGGCGTCGAACTCGCCGTCGGCTACGCCCGCCTCTGCGCCGGCAGGCTGGCCGCAGCCTCCCGACCAAACGCCCGCATCATCCAGGGCGATGCGACGTTCCTGGTCCGCAGCCTGCTGCCGGACGCCTGCCTCGGGGGCATGCACGTCTACTTCCCCGACCCCTGGTGGAAGGCCCGGCATCGCAAGCGCCGGGTGCTCTCGGCGGAGTTCCTGCGGCATGCCGGCCGCGTGCTCCCGTCCGGAGCGGCGCTCCACATCTGGACCGACGTCGAGGAGTACTTCGTCGAGTCGCTTGCCTTTGCCCGCGAGACGGGGCTGTTCGCCGCGCCGCGCGACGAGGAGGCGCCGCCGCCCGAGCACGACCTCGACTACCGCACGCACTTCGAGCGCCGGACGCGGCTTGCCGGCGAGCCGGTCTGGCGGGCGGTTCTGGATCGCAACGACCACCCGGCCGGGTGCGGTCGGATCGTGGCCCCGGCGTGAACGCTCGTCAGGCCAGCCGGCTCAGCGAACCGCCTCGTAGGTGCGGCCGGCACCGCCGTGCGAGCCCTGCGACACGGCGAGATCGTAGAGCCGCGCGCCGGCGGCCGTCGGATAGCGGCCGGTGATGCACGCCTGGCAGAGGCTGCCCGCATCGAGGCCGATCGACCGGGCAACGGCCTCGACCGGCAGATAGCGGAGCGAATCGGCCCCGAGCCGGGCCGCCATCTCGGCCTGCGCCCCCTCGGTGAGCGCGTTATCCGGCATGAACTCGGGAGCGAACAGTTCGTCGATCGTCGACATGTCGATGCCGTAGAAGCAGGGCGCCAGGATCGGCGGACAGGCGACGCGAACGTGGATCTCCCGAGCCAGCCCGAGCGACCGCATCCGCCCCAGCAGCACCTTCATCGTCGTGCTCCGCACGATCGAATCCTCGACGAGGATCACCCGGCGGCCCTCCAGCACCTCGCGGAGGGGCGTGTACTTGGTCTCCGCCTTCTGGCGGCGGCTCGCCGCTCCGTCGATGAACGTGCGGCCCGTGTACCGGTTGCGGATCAGGCCCTCCACACACGGGATCGCCAGCTGGTAGGCCATCGAGTCGGCCGCCGCCTTGCTCGTGTCGGGCACCGGGACCACCACCGTGTCGGCGTCGATCGGCACCGTTTCCGCCCGGGCCAGTTCCTCACCCAGACGCTTCCGGGAGAGGTAGACGCTCCGCTCGTCCATCGTGCTGGCGACGTTGGCGAAGTAGATCCATTCGAAAAAGCAGTGGGCCCGCTCGGCCGAGGCCGCGAACCGCTCGACGCTCGTCGTCGCCCCGTCCACCACCAGCGCGGTGCCCGGCTCGAGTGACCGGATCGAATCGGCGGGGAAACCGAGGTTGAGCAGGGCCACGCTCTCGCTCGCAGCGGCCACCAGCGGGCCGAGTCGCGCATACTCCAGCGGCCGGATGCCGAGCGGATCGCGGGCCACGATCATCCGGCCGCGGGCATCGAGGATGGCCAGGTTCCAGGCGCCGTCGAACCGGCGGGAGAGCGCGGCGAGCAGTTCGACCGGGCTGGGATCGGCGTCTCCCGCCAGTTCCCGACCGATGGCGTGCATGATCACCTCGGTGTCGTTGTCCCGGACGAGGTGGCTGTCTCCCTCGGCCAGGACTTCCGCCCGCAACTCCGGATAGTTCGCCAACTGGCCGTTGAATCCGAAGGCGAACCACTTGCGCTTGTGGACGTGCGGCCGCTCGAGCGGCTGGGCGTAGCCGCGGTCGTCGGCACCGCACGTCGCGTAGCGGACGTGACCGATGGCCGCCCGACCGGAGTGCTGCTCCATCAGGCTCTCGTACTTGCCACGATGGTTCATCCGGAAGACCTCGCTCACGCTGCCGACTTCCTTGTAGGTCGTGAGCAGCTGGCTCCGGGCCGGATTCCAGACGGTCATGCCGGCCGAGAGCTGCCCCCGGTTCTGGATGTCCAGCAGCATGCGGGGCACGAGCCGCGAGACCTCGTCAGGACCGTGCGACGTGCACAGCGGGCTGGGATCGCCCTCGACGAGGTGGTAGACGGCGGCCAGGCCGCATTCGTGGTGCAGGTCGCTCATCGCTGCAGGCTGCGGCGGGTCGGGGCGGGCTCCAGACCACGCTCATGATACGGTTCGTCCCACGACGGCCTCAACGCCCGGCGGTGACGGACGGGATTGGCAGGCGCCGCCACGTCCGTGACCTCGTCGCTGGTCCCGCACCCGCCGGTGCGGGTAGCATGGCGGGTTTTTCGCCCGTCGCGGCGGTCTTCCCTCGTGCGCGCCATGTCCGACCCGCTCCGCCAGCAGATCGCCGATGCCGCCGGGACGATCGTCGTGAAGGTGGGCACGCGCGTGCTGACGGGCGGCGACGGCCTGCTCGACGCCGCGCGGATCGACTCGCTCGGAAGGCAGATCGACGCCGTGGCGGCGGCCGGCCGCCGGGTGGTGCTGGTGAGCTCGGGCGCCGTCGGGGCGGGCATGGGACGCATCGGCCTGAGCCGGCGGCCGACGGAGCTGGCCCGGCTGCAGGCGGTCGCCGCCATCGGACAGAGTTGCCTGATCGAGGCCTACGAGCGGGCGCTCCGCGGCCGGGGCCGCCACGTGGCGCAGGTGCTGCTGATCGCCGACGACCTGCAGGATCGCACCCGCTACCTCAACATCCGCAATACCCTGCTCACGCTCCTCGATTACGGAGCGGTCCCCGTGATCAACGAGAACGACACGGTGAGCGTGGAGGAGCTGCGGACGTCCTTCGGCGACAACGACCGGCTCGCGGCCCTCGTGGCGACGCTCCTCGGCGCGCCCCTGCTCGTGCTCCTCTCCGACGTGGAGGGCCTGTTCGACCGGCACCCCTCCGAGCCCGGCGCCACGATCGTGCCGCACGTCCCCCGCATCGACGCGGCCGTCGCGGGGTTGGCCCACGACCGACTCGGCGGACTCTCGAAGGGGGGCATGGCCAGCAAGATTGCCGCGGCGCGGATGGTCACGGAAGCGGGGGGGAGTTGCATCGTGGCCTCCGGACGCGACGACGGGGTCTTGGCCCGAATCTGCGCGGGTGAGTCGGTCGGGACGCTGTTCACCGGCCGGGCGGAGACCATGCCCGCGTGGAAGCGGTGGCTCGGCTGGTCGGCGGAGGCGCGGGGCACCCTGCGGGTCGACGCGGGCGCCCGGGCCGCGGTGGTGGAGGGGGGCCGCAGTCTCCTCGCGGCCGGCGTGCGCGATGTGGAGGGGGAGTTCGCGGCGGGCGACGTCGTGGCCCTCACCGGCGACGAACGGCCGGCCTTCGCCCGGGGCCTCGTCAACTATGCTTCCGCCGAACTCCGCAGGATCGCCGGCCTGCGGACCGAGCAGATCGCCGCGGTGCTCGGCTCGATTCCCTACGACGAGGTCGTCCATCGGGACAATCTGGCGGTCATCGACCGGGGAACGCCGGCCGCCGGGCGGCCTTCCGGAGGTTGACGGCGCGACGGGCACCGAACCACAGCCATGCTCCAGGAAATCCTGATCGTCTTTGCGCTGATCCTCGCCAACGGGTTCTTCTCGGGGGCCGAGATGGCGATCGTCGCCAGCCGCAAGGGACGGCTCCGGTCCCTCGCCGAGGGAGGCGACCGTCGGGCACGCGCGGCCCTCGACCTGGCCTCGAGCCCTGATCGCTTCCTGCCGACGGTGCAGGTGGGCATCACGCTCGTCGGGACGCTGGCGGCCGCCTACGGGGGAGACCGCCTCGTCAGCAGCCTGACCGGCTGGATCGCCGCTCACGCCCCGCCGACGATCGCCGCCGCGGCCCGGCCGCTCGCCCTCACGACGTTCGTGATGCTGCTGTCGTTCACGACGCTGCTCGTGGGCGAGCTCGTGCCGAAACGGCTCGCCCTGCGGCGGGCCGAGGCCTTCGCGAGGTTCGCGGCGCCGCTGATGCAACGGCTCGCCTGGATCGCGCGGCCGCTCGTCTGGGGTCTGGCCGCCGCGACCACGGGGGTGCTGCGGTTCCTGGGCGCCGCGGCGCCGACCGAGCCGAGCGTGTCGGTGGAGGACATCCGGCACCTGCTGGAGACCGGCCGAGCCGAGGGTGTGCTCGAAGCCGTCGAGCAGGCCGTGGCGACCGAAGCCCTGAAGCTCGGCGACCGCACGGTTCGCGACATCATGCGGCCGCGGATCGACGTCGACGCGCTCGACATCGAGACACCGCAGGGCGAGATCCTCGGGGCGATCGCCATGGCCGGATATTCGCGGCTGCCGGTGTACGAAGGCTCCCTCGATCACATCATCGGATACGTCTCGATCAAGGACGTCCTCCGCAGCACGTGGATGGGCTGGCCGATCGAACTGCGGAAGATGCTTCATCGGGCGATCTTCGTTCCCGAGACGATGCCGTTGAACAGGCTTCTCGAACTCTTCCAGAAGGAGCGCAACCAGCTCGCCATCGTGCTCGACGAGTACGGCGGAACCGAGGGGCTGGTGACGCTCGAGGACGTGCTCGAGGAACTCGTCGGGGAGATTCACGACGAGCATCGCGGCGGCCAGGACAGCGCCTTCGTGCAACGTGAGGACGGATCATGGCTCGTGGACGGCAGTGCGGCCGTCGACGACCTGGCCGAGAGGTTCGGGGTCAAGCTCGAGCCCCCTCCGCGCGACTATTCGACCGTCTCGGGACTCGTGCTCGCCGAACTGGAGCGGATACCCGCGGTCGGCGACACGCTCGAGTGGCGCGGCCTGACGGTCGAAGTCGTCGACATGGACGGCCGCCGCATCGACAAGCTGCTCGTCTCGAGGCCCCGATCGTGACGCCGCCGCCCGGTCAGGGCTGCGGGCCGACGCGGTCGAGCACGTCCTGGAGCACGAACGAGCTCGGGAACGGCTCGTCGAGCTGCTCGAGCAGCTTGCGGTACCGATCGACGACCTCGGCGAGATCATCCGCGGTGAGGGCATCCTCCCGCAGAATCGTCGACGCGTCGAGCACCTGGCGCCAGGCGGCGAAGGCCTCCTCGTAGGCCTTCTTCGCCGCCTGGAGGCGGGCGGCCTGGAACTCGCGGTCGGCGGCCCACGTCCGCTCGTGCGCTCGCAGGCACGGCTCGGTGACCTCCGATTCGCACGTGGCCCGCCAGAAATCGAAGTTCACGATGTCCCGGTAGCGGTCGATCATCTCCGCTCGTTCGGAGGCCTCCGTGTACTCGCGGGCGAGCTCCTCGGCTCGCGACCGGACGTCGGCCGGGGCCTGCCGGGCCACCATCTTCCAGGTGACCTTCGTGGCCGCCTCCGCCGCCGCCGCCGCCTGCTGCTGGGCTTCGGTCCGATCCATGATCGGAACCGCGATCGCCTCGCGCTGCTCGGCCGTCAGTCCGGCCCGCCGGCTCTCCTCCAGGGCGGCGAACTGGCCCGGCAGCAGCTTCTCGAGTTCTTCGGCACGCTGCGCGGCCCGCTTCTGCTCGGCTTCACGGAGCCGCAGCTGGATCGGCACGCCCCAGCTCGTCGAGATGTCACGCTCCGCGAACCGCTCGAGTTCGTCCTTCGCGAGGTTCCAGGCGGCACTGCCGGGCGGCCCGAACTCCCCTTCGTCTTGGAGCGCCCGGGCGTAGTTGATCGCCGACATCATCGGCTCGCTGTGAAAGATCAGGGGCGTCGTCCGCAGCGGCGCCCCCCCGTCGACGAGCGACTGACCGGCACGATACTTGCCCCGTGACACGAGCCAGTTGTCCCGTTCCGGCAGCGTGCGCTCCGGGTCGTCCCGGTCGTGGAAATCGTCGTCGGCCTTGAACAGCCGCCGGTACTGCTTCTTCTCGTCCGACTTGCCGACTTTCTGGCCGATGAACCAGCCCATCCGGCCGAGGAGCCGCGGCTCGCGGGCGTTGTAGCCGATCCCCTGGCGGAGGAACTCGATGCCCTTGATGACCCAGCCATAGCGGTCTCGATAGTCGTCGAACTCGACGGAGATGTTGTAGGAGAGATTGTGGGCCTGGAAGTCCCAGATCGAATAGAAGTTCGGCTGGAGCTTCGTCATCTGCTCCAGAGTCGCCGAGAGATTGGCCCAGTCCTCGACCTTCTTGTAGTGGTTGGCGCGGTCCCAGAGCAGCGTCACGGCGACGTTCTTCAGCCCCAGCGTGGCGAACCGCATGGTCTCGCTCGTCGGGTCGACGTCACCGAGGTTCGCCTGCGACAAGCCGAATCGGGAACGCAGCCGCGCGAGGAGCCCACCGGGGCCGGCCGAGTCGGCGGGCTGACTCAGCGCCGACAGCGGCACCAGCAGGACGGCGATCGCGACCAACAGCAGCAGGGTGGTGGGCCGCAGTCCCAGCCACGACTGCTGGCCCGCGGCCGACGGCCGACGCGACGCTTGACTCATGAGGCCACCTCCCGTGCCTTCAGGCAGAACACGCCGGCCACGACGAAGGCCGCCACGTAGCCCAGCGTCTCGGCCGCATGGGCGGCGAGCAGGTTGGCCGGGATGTCGAAGCCCCCGGCCACGAAATCACTGGTGCCCAGCGTCGAGAGCGAGGGAAACAGTCCGGCCGCCAGCCGCAGCGGCGCCAGCAGCAGCGTGTCGGCGGTCTTCATCGCCTGCACGGCGGGCGTGGGGTCGAGTTCCAGGGTGATGCTCGTCTGCGTCACGATCCGATACAGCGACTCGATCGGGCCGCCTCCCGGGACGAGCGAGGAATCGCCCGTGACCTGGCTGGTGAACAGGCGGGCGATGAACTCCCGGAACTGGCCGACGAGCAGCATCGCCATGGTGGCGAGCAGGGCCACCGGGCCCGAGAGGAAGGTGCTGAACATCACCCCGAGCGCCGTGCAGACGAGCATCGAGAACCAGATGCCCAGGCAACTCTTCGCGTAGTTCAAGGCGAACGACCCTTCGCCGGCGCGCAGGTAGAAGTCGGCCTGAGCCACGCCGAAGTACTGGGCGGGCTCGAGGCACTGCAGCCAGACCTCGACGCGGCCGTCGGAGACGAGTTCCGCGAACAGGTCCACCTCCCGCAGTTCGCCGGAGGCGAGCACCGTGTTGATCCTCCGCGGAATGAACAGCGAGTCGATCGTGTGCTCACGGGCCACGATGGGCAGCGACTCGCTCCGCAGGCTCGTGGTGGGGTTCCGCAGCTGAATCGTGCCGTGGATGCCCTCCTCGATCCGCCCGATGTAGGTGCGAAAGACGCGGATGATCATCTCCAGCGGGAGCCCGTTCGGAAACTCCTCCGGGGTGATGCCGTCGAACGTCCAGATGGCGGCGCCGGCCGTACCCCCCTCGATGTATTGGCGGTAGGCCCACTCGTTGCCCACGCTGATCCCCTTCGCCGCAGGTCGACCCTCGCGATCGAGAAATCGGAGGCTGCCGCGCAGCGGACGACGGGCCTCGAGAATCCCGAGCGGCCCCCCCACGGCGTACCGCCGCCCCCCGTCTCCTGCGGTGCCCGTCACCGACACCGCGTGCCGGTGGCCGTGGGCCGTCTCGGCGACGCCGTTTCCGGACCCGTCCACCACCACGCGGTGGCGGTGGCCGCGAACCAGGCTCGTGCGTCCCTCGCTGCCCGCCTGAGGGGAGGCGAACACGTCGGCATCCTCGAGGGCGTGGACGTGCGAGACGCTGCGGACGATGAACGCCCAGCCGGCGAACGCCATCAGGGCCAGCAGGCACGTGCCCACCAGCGCGAAGCCGAGCGTCCTGCCGAGCACGATCTCCGACGTCCTGACCGGCTTGGTCACCACCGTCTGGATGGCCTTCGACTTGACGTCCGCCGGCAGGCTGAAGGCGGCCAGCACCAGGGCCACCATGCAGACCAGGAAGTTCGTAGCGCCGAGGATGAAGCCGATGTAGAGCCGGCCCGGATCGACGCTCGCCGGATCGAGGAACCAGCCGGCGAAGGTCAGGATCACCGCGAACAGGGCCAGCGCCACCAGCACGTTCCGGCGGAGCGACTCCTGGATCGCCAGCCGGGCGAGCGCCCAGACGCGGCGGGGCGAGGGCAGCGCGAGATCGGCAAGGCCGGCGAGAATGCCGCGGTAGACGCGGTCACCGGAGGCGAGCGGGCCGTAGGCGACCGCCTGCGCCAGCCAGGCGCACAATCCGGCGGCGACGGCCGCGGCCCCCGCGGTGGCGGCGTACCGCAGCACCGCCGGACCGATCCACGACGCGAACCGCGGGATTTCCTCCTCGAGCACCATGGCGGCCGCTTACTCCGATCGGCCGGTTTCTGGGCGGCGGGCGCGGCGCCCGGGGCGGGCCTCCGTGTCCCGCACCACCTCGAGGAACAAGTCCTCGAGCGTGGTTCGCGGATTGCCGACCTCGACGTCGGCGGCACCGTGCTTCTCCAGCACGCGCTCGATGTCGGCCACCGCCGCCGGAGACAGGCCCGTCGCCCGGAACTGGGTGACGCCCGTGACCCGCAGCAGGTCCTCGACCCGCCCGAGTTCCTTGAGCTCCCCGAGGTGCAGCACGGCGATCCGGTCGCAGACGTCCTCCACGTCCGCCAACAGGTGGGAGCACATGATCACCGTCTTGCCCCGGGACTTGAGGTCGATGATCAGATCCTTCATCTCCCGGGTGCCGATCGGGTCGAGCCCGCTGGTCGGCTCGTCGAGGATCACCAGTTCCGGGTCGTTGATCAGCGCCTGGGCGACGCCGATCCGCCGCGTCATGCCCTTGGAATACTCCCGCAGCTGCCGTTTGCGATCCCGCGTCAGCCCCACCATCTCGATCAAGGCCTCGGATCGGCGGCGGCGTTCCTCCGGCGGCATGTCGAACAGCCTGCCGTAAAAGTCCAGCGTCTCCTCGGCGTCGAGAAACTTGTAGAGGTACGACTCTTCGGGCAGGTAGCCGATCCGCTCGTTCTTGGAGACGTCGGTGGCGGGCTTGCCGAACACGAGCGCCTCGCCGGACGTGGGGAAGATCAGGCCCAGCAGCAGCTTGAGCGTCGTCGTCTTGCCGGCGCCGTTGGGCCCGAGCAGCCCGAAGATCTCCCCCCGACGGATGTCGAGATCGAGCGGCTTGAGCGCCGTCTTTTTGCTCCGCCCCCAGAAGTCGCGATAGACCTTCGACAGGTTTCGGGTCTCGACGATCACGTCGCCCGGGGATGGCCTCGCCGCCGTAGCCGCGCCGTTGGTTGCTTGCTGGATCACGCCTGCCTGTCCCTCTCTCGATTCGAGTCCGGAATCATCGGGGCGCCCGATTCGGGGTGCCCCGGACGCCGTCACCGAGCGTTGTATCGCATCTCGCCTCGTTGTCGACCGCGACGCCCCGCGGCCGCGGGGCGGCCAACCGCACCCGGCTGATCGGCCGGCACACCGCCGCTTCCCACCCGTATTTTACTGGGAGCGTGCGTCTCACAATCTCCGGGCAGCCTGTTTTGTAGCACAGCTGCTGCCGGGGGGAATTTCAGGTTTTCCCGCCGATCCTGCCGGGTTCAGCCGAGCGCCGCAGCTGCTTTCCGCAGGCTGCAGGACGCCGGCGGCACGTCACGTGCCGGCGAGGCGTGGTTCGACGACCGCCCCGGCCCGGCGACGGCTCACTGTCCCGGCGAGGATGCCGAGGAGACCGATTCGACCGGATGCCGGCTCGTCGCCGCGTCGACGAACCGCTTGGCCATGGCCAGTTCGAGCGGCGAGAACACCGGCACGTCCGGGTCGGCGCCCCCGGCCATCTCGATCACCTCGGCCGCGAGCTGCTCCCACGTCCGACCACTGGAGAGATGCCAGGAAACGGCTTGGGCGACTTTCTGGGAGACCATTCCCCGCGACAGGGACTCGAGGATCTCGGCCACCCGCGGATCGGATGTGCAGGCATCGAGCCGCACCATCCGGTACGGGACCTTCGCGTTGGGCTCGCGCTTGCCATGCTCGAGGCACACCGTCGGCACCCGGACCACGCGGCTCTTCCCCGGATAGACCACGAACGACGCGGGCACGGCGGCTGCCGACACGGACAGGTGGGCCCCCGCATCCGCCTCGACCTCGCGGCCGGCGATTGCCTGGTCGAGGAGCGAACGGGTCACCTGCTTCGCCAGCGGGCGAGTCCGCAGCCAGTCGGACAGATCCTCGCCGTGCATCGCATAGCCGCACTGCAGGGCGAGTGGGGCGTCGTGTTCCAGCCAGTCACGGAACAGGATCCACCGGGGATCGTGCACGCCGTACACCTCGCGGGCGACCCAGCACATCCCCATGCCGCCGCCCATCCCCATGCCGCCGCCCATGCCGCCCATGCCGCCCATGCCCATCCCGCCACCACCCATGCTCTGCATCCCGCCGCCCATGCCGCCGCCCATCCCCATGCCACCACCCATGCCACCCATGCCACCCATGCCGCCGCCCATGCCCATCTGGGCCAAGACCGGCACGGCCCCGAAGGCCGCGGGCAGGCGGAGGGTGAGCGGCTTGGCGCCACGGTTGGCCACGACGACCTGCGCGGACCGCGAGTCGTTGGGAATGAATCGCACGCCTACGAGTCCGGCATCCTCCGCCGTCAGCACGTCGTCGATCACCGCCGGCGCTACGGAGGAACGGGAGGCCTCCGCGGCCAGCGCACAGGCGGCCGAGGCGGCGGGCAGCGCGAGCAGCAGGCCACAGGCGAGATGAGCGATCCGCGGCATGGGCAATCTCTCTGGTGACCGGAGCAGGCCGACGACGACGGCGGCGGTCCCCCGCCGCCCGGCGATCGACTCTACTATGGTTTCGGCCCGCGGGACCGCAAATAAGTCCCCGCCATGGCAGTCCTGCGGGTCCTGCCGGTCCTGCCGGCTACACCGCCTGTGACCACCGGCAGATGGCCGGTGGGATTCCCGGTCGGGATGTCCTGCGGGTCACCGCTTCGAGAACTGCGTGCCGCGACGGGCACCTCGCAGGCCGTACTTCTTCCGCTCCTTCATGCGGCCATCGCGGGTGAGCAGTCCACCCTGCCGCAGCGGTTCGGCCAACTCGGCCTCGAAGGCCTTCAGCGCACGGGCGATGCCGAGCCGGCAGGCACCGGCCTGCCCCGTCGGTCCGCCACCGTCCACCGTGATCGACACGTTCACCGATCCGAGTTTGCCGACCTGCTCCAGCGTTCCGGCCACGAGAGCGCGGTCTTTGATCGCGGGGAAGTAGGCGTCGAGTTCACGGCCATTGACCTTGATCTCGCCCTTGCCGGCACGGAGCCGGACGCGGGCGACGGCGGTCTTCCGCCGCCCCGTCGCCACGATCTCATCGCCACGTCGCGGCGACTTCACCCCTTGTTCGACCGTCATCATCGTCTCCTCTGTTCCGTGTGCCGAATGGCTGTTCGCTGCCCGTGTCCGATCGCCGCGATCCCTTCGCGGCTCAGCAGCCGAGGTCGATCGGTCGGGGTTGCTGCGGCTGATGCGGGTGCTCGCCGCCGGCATAGACCTTGAGTTTGTCCAGCATCTTGCGGCCCAGCCGCGTCTTCGGGAGCATCCGTCGCACGGCCTCCTCGACGATCAGTTCGGGCCGGCGATCCCGCCGGTGCTCGGCGGTCTCCGTCTTCAGGCCCTGGTAGCCCGTGTACCACCGGTACAGCTTCTGCTGCCACTTCTTTCCCGTGAACTCGACCTTGTCGGCGTTGATCACCACCACGTGGTCCCCGGTGTCGACGTGCGGGGTGTACGTGGGCCGGTGCTTCCCCATCAGGACCGTGGCGACGGCGGAGGCGAGGCGACCGACGCGACGCCCGCTGGCGTCCACCACCCACCAACGCTGCTCAACTTCGCCCGGCTTCGCCATGAAGGTCTTCATCGGTCGCTCGATCGTCTCGGGACAACGGGGGTCATCGGACTCCGCCGTCACCGCGGCGAAGCGAATCCGCGAGACTAGCAATGCGGTCCCGGGCGGGCAAGCCGCGCTCCCGGCAGGGGGCAAAAAGCGTGTTCGCCGCAGGGAAACCCAGCCACGCTCCCGGGCCTGATGGACGAACAACCACCGCGAGGCGAGAATCCCAGCTCCACTCGTTCCGCGTCCGGGCCACCCCCGATCCCCCATCCCGATCCCCCATGAAGATCGCCGCACTCAAGGAGGTTTTCCCCGGCGAGCAGCGGGTGTCGCTCGTCCCCACCGGCGCGTCGGCGCTCGTCAAGGCAGGGCTGCAGGTGTTGGTCGAGGCCGGTGCGGGGACGGCCGCGGGCTTCCGTGACGACGACTACATCGCCGCCGGGGCCACGGTGGTACCCCGCGAGGAGGCCCTCGCTGCCGACGTCGTGCTCGCGATCAGGGCCTGCGGCGCCGCCGGCGAGCAGTGGGCCGCGGATCGCGATCGCCTGCGATCCGGCTGCGTGGTCGTGGGACTCTGCGATCCACTCTCGGCACCGCTGGCCTGCCGCGAGGCGGCGGATCGCGGACTGACGCTTTTTGCCCTCGAACTCGTGCCCCGCACCACCCGCGCCCAGAGCATGGACGTCCTCTCGAGCCAGGCCAACATCGCCGGGTACCGGGCCGTGATCGTGGCGGCCGCGGCCCTGCCGCGGATCCTGCCGATGATGACCACCGCCGCCGGCACGCTGACGCCGGCCAAGGTGCTCGTGCTCGGAGCAGGGGTTGCCGGCCTGCAGGCGATCGCGACCGCCAAGCGGCTCGGCGCCCAGGTGAGCGGCTACGACGTGCGGCCGGCCGTCAAGGAACAGGTGCAGAGCCTCGGCGCCAAGTTCGTCGAGCTGCCCCTTGAGGCCGCTGCCTGCGAGGCCGCCGGCGGCTACGCCAAGGCGATGGGGGAAGACTTCTACGCCCGGCAGCGGGATCTGCTCGGCCGGGTGGTCGCCGACTCCGACGTGGTGATCTGCACGGCTCTCGTTCCGGGGCAGAAGGCGCCGGTGCTGGTCACCGCCGACATGGTGCGGCGGATGCGGCCGGGCAGCGTGGTCGTCGATCTCGCCGCCGAGCGGGGGGGCAACTGCGCGGGCTCGAAGCCCGACGAGACCGTGGTCGTCGACGGCGTCACGATCGTCGGCCCCACGAACCTCGCCGCCGACGTGGCCTGCCACACCAGCCAGCTGTATTCGAAGAACGTCGTCACCTTCCTGACCCATCTCGTGAAGGCGGGCCTGCCCGAGGTGGATCCGCTCGACGAGATCGGCCGCGAGACGCTCGTGGCCCGGGCGGGCACGCTGGTGCACCCGCGGGTCCGCGAGCGAGCGGGGCTGCCGCCCCTGGAACCGGCCGCGGCGGCCACCGCATCCTGACTCCCACGCCCGGAGCGACCTCATGCCCATGCTGGTGCTCGCCCCCCTGCTCGCCACGGCCGCCGGCGAGGATCCGGCATCCCGGTTCATCCGCCTGCTGACGGTGTTCCTGCTGGCGATGTGGGTCGGATTCGAGGTCATCACCAAGGTGCCGCAGCGGCTGCACACGCCGCTGACCAGCGGTTCCAACGCGATCTCCGGCATCACGGCCGTGGGAGCGATCGTCGTGGCCGGGGCGATGGTCACGGGGATGGGCACGGTCTTCGGCTTCCTGGCCTTGGTGCTCGCGATGATCAACGTGGTCGGTGGCTTCGTGGTCACGCACCGGATGCTCGCGATGTTCAACCCCAAGAAGAAGTGAGCCACGAGGCACCGATGTCGCCCCAGGCCTGGATCAACCTCGCGTACCTCGCCGCCTCGATGCTGTTCATCGTGGCCTTCAAGCTCATGACCGGCCCGCGCACGGCCGTGAAGGGCAACTACCTCGGCGGCGCGGGAATGGCGCTCGCGCTGGCGGCCGCCTCGGCCGCCTGCTTCGAGAAGGACGTCGTGGCGAGTGTCGCCCGCAGCGGCGCCACGCCGCTGGTGCTGCTGGGTGTCGCGGCCGTGATCGGCGGCGTCATCGGGGCGGTCATGGCGGTCAGATATCCGATGACCGGCATGCCGCAGATGGTGGCCCTGCTCAACGGCTTCGGCGGAGCCGCTTCGGCCCTCGTGGCGGGAGCCGAACTCTGGAACATGACGCGGCGGGCGGTCGAGACCGGCAGCGAGCGGGCCGACGCGGCTGCCTGGGCCGCCTCCCAACTCGCCCCGTGGACGCAGTTCGCGATCGCCACCGCGCTGACCGGGCTGATCGGTGCCGTCACCTTCTGGGGCAGCTTCGTGGCCTTCGCCAAGCTCGAGGAACTGCCGGCCTTCAAGAAGGCCTGGACGGACCCGAAGCGGCACTGGGTCAACCTCGGCCTGGCGATCGCGACCGCGCTGGTGATCTGGGGGCTGTGCGCGAATCCCGGGTCCGTGGCCCTCTACATCCTGCTGGTGCTCCTCGGCAGCGGGCTCGGCTGCACGCTCACCCTGCCGATCGGTGGGGCTGACATGCCGGTGGTGATCTGCCTGCTCAACAGCTATTCGGGCCTGGCCGCGGCGGCTGCCGGGTTCGTGATCGACAACTCCGTGCTGGTGATCGCCGGCTCGCTCGTGGGCGCGTCGGGCCTGATCCTCACCGCGATCATGTGCCGGGCGATGAATCGCTCGCTCGTGGGCGTGCTGTTCGGGGGCCTGGGCACCACGTCGGCCGCGAACGCCGACGATGTCTACGCCGGCAAGGTGAAGAGCGCCAGCGCCGAGGAGATCGCGATGGTGCTCGAGGGTGCGGACCGCGTCGTGATCGTGCCCGGCTACGGCCTGGCCGTCGCCCAGGCCCAGCACGCGGTGCGGGAGCTCGCCACCGCCCTCGAGAAGCGCGGCACGACGGTCGAATACGCGATCCACCCGGTCGCCGGCCGGATGCCCGGACACATGAACGTGCTGCTGGCGGAGGCCGACATTCCCTACGAGAAGCTCCGCGAAATGGACGACATCAACCCCACGTTCCCCGAGACCGACGTGGCGATCGTGATCGGCGCCAACGACGTGGTGAATCCGGCGGCCCGCACCGACCCCCAGAGCCCGATCGCGGGCATGCCGATCCTCGACGTCGACAAGGCCAAGACGGTGGTTGTGGTGAAGCGCTCGCTCTCCCCGGGCTTTGCCGGGATCCCCAACCCGCTGTTCGCCGCCGACAACACGCTGATGTACTTCGCCGACGGCAAGAAGGCGATCCTCGACCTGACGGCCGCGCTGCACGGGGCCTGATACGCGTCAGGCCGCGGCCCGACCGAGCCACGCCCGGTGCAGCCGTCCGACGACGCCGAGCGGGCCGGCCTCGGGGACATAGCCCCAGCGGCTCATCCAGGAGCCGCACGCATCCTCGATATCGCGGATCTCGGCGGGCTTGAGCACGTCGCGGAACACGCCCACCTCGCCCGACGCGATGTGGTTGTAATGCAGCTGGGAGTGGTCGTCGTACTTCGCGGCCAATTCCCGTCGCGCCTTGCGGGCCTGGACGTCGGAGACCCGCCGCCGCTGGCGGTCGAACGAATACTCGGCGCCGATCTCCGCGGCGAGCCGCGGCGGCACCTCCAGGCCCAGGTGGCGGCCGATTCGGCCGGCCTCGGCGTCGAGGGCCCCGATCATGGTGTCGTAGCGCGACACGAGGGCCCCCGGCAGGCCCGCCCACTCCTCGAACCGGCTCGTCCAGCGGTCCAGCAGACCGTGCTTCCAGATGTGCCGAAACGTCCAGTCGTTCTTGCGGATGGCCGACGCCACGACGTCGCGAATGTCCCGATGCACCGTGATCACGTGGCCACCCCGGCTCTCGAGCTCGTCCCGGATCGGCGCGGATACGCCGTGCGACTTGAAGATCAGGAGACCGCCCGCGTTGGCATACGCCCGCCGCGCCTCGTCAAACTCGTCGGGGGCGAAGCGGGGCACCCGTCGCCCCTGACCACCATGCTCGACGAGATGGCTGGTGATCTGGTATTGGACCGTCGAGCCCGAACGGAACATGCCGCCGCAGAAGACCCACATGATTCAGCCTCGTCCTGCGTGGATCGGAAGGCCGCTGGCCAAGCGGAGTGCCCGAAAGCGGTGCATGAGCGTCGTCAGCCGGGAGGGGCGGCGGCCGATGACCAGCGTCGTGCCGTCGACCTCGAACCCGGGGGGAACGCCCCGCCCCCGGCGCATGCTGGCGGCGCAGTTGGCCGTGAGCCTGCCACGGGTGGTGCTCTCGCCGAACACCACCGCGTTGCGATCGAGGACGTAGAGCCGCTGGTCGTCGGGCAGGCTCGCCGCCCGGTGGAGGGCATCCATCTGCTTCGCCGAGTCGAGGCGGTCTGGAAAGCCCCCGAACAGCGTCCGCAGCACTCTGGCCCGGAGCAGTTGGTGCAGCCAGATCTGCCGGTAGTCGCGCCGCCGGTCGAACGACACGCCGCCGCACGAGAAGCGCTCCCGGTCGCCCCCCGGCGGCGGGTCGAGATGACGGGCCCGAGCGAAGCTGAGTCCGGCCACCCGGGGGTCGGTGATGCTCCCGACCAAGTCCACGACGGCTCGCGCGATCGGCCGGTCGAGCCAGGCCACGTACTTGTCGTCGATGCACCAGTAGACCCATGCGTCGTCGGGAATCCCCGAGAGCAGGCCGAACACGGCCGCCCGAAACCGGCCGCGGCCCTCCCCCTCGTCGGTGGGCACGAGTTCCAGGCGGCCGCCGTGGGTTCGCGCCAGGTCGCGGGCCGCTCGGCCGTCGGGGAGCCGGAAGCGGAACGGATGGTCCGGCCAGTGGGCGGCGTAGCGATCGATCATGTGGCCCGCGATCGGCATGTACCGCTGGCAGGTCATCACGATGGCCGGCAGCGTGGCCTTCATGCGGCCTCCCGCGATCGCGATGGGCACCAGCCGATCAGCGACTCGAGCCGCCGCTCGTGGGGGGCGAAGTGCGCCTCCAGCATGCCGCGAAGCGGCTCGGGCACGGGCTGGTCGTACCCGCCGGCGTTGTGTGGCGGCAGGGCGGCCGGCTGCCAGGGTTCGAGGCCGAGAAACTCGGTCACTGCGGCCAGCGTCGCCCGCGGGTGGGCGAACAGTCGGCCGGCGTCGAGCACCAGCATCTGCCGTTCGGGATAGTGATCCCGCCACCGCGCGAGCTGCTCGGCATAGTGACCGCGGCGGCGGTAGGAGTAGTGCTGGTGCAACGGGCTGACGTAGGCGGGATCGGCCAGCAACCGCTCCTCCTCGCCGGCCAGCCGTTCGTCCTCCGCCGCCAGGGCCTCGGCGAAGTCCAACGGCTCCCGTCCATCCCGCCGATTCTTCCGGTAGTGCGAGAACGCCCGGTCCACCGGATCCCGGAGCAGAAACACCACGCGGGCGTCGGGGACGACCGCCCGCATGCGGGCCGGAGCCCGCGGCTCGAACATGTAGTAGGGAGTCGACTCGAAGCGCGGCAGCCGGAGGTCCCGCTGCCGGCGAAACTGCCAGCGATACCAGCCCGCGCCCCGGCCGTGCTCGAGGTCGAAGAAGTGAACCTCCTTGCGGCGCGAGGGCACGATCTGAGGATGCTGCGCGAGGTATTCGAACAGCGACGTCGTGCCCCCGCGCATCGTGCCCGCCAGGATCACCGCCGGCAGCGGCCGGCTGGCCGACAACGCCCCGCTCCCGGGCAGGGCCGCCCAGGCGTCGCAGATCACCCGGCGCGGCGACCGCCGACGCCGGGGAAGACCGGCGAGCACGCGGCGGGCTTCGGACTGCCGGTCGGTCGCTGCGGTCATGGCGGCTGCCTCACGCGGCCCTGCCGCGGCGCCAACGCTCGTTGGCGACCCGCACGGCAAGCCGGAGGATCGGCCGCCCGAGCTCGTGGGCGGCCTTGCGAACCAGCGGCATGCGCTTCCGCTGCACGGTGGTGCCGCCCAGCGCGAAGTCGATCTCACGGATCACCACCGGGCGGGCGGAGAGCACGCGAGCCCCGTGCAGCCACTGCATCTGCACGAGGCTGTCGACGGGGCGATCGAAGATCTCGCTGGCCGCGAGCAGGAGCCGGGCGGCATCGCGACCGACGAGCTGCATCTGCATGCCGAGGCCGGGCAGCCGCGGCTCGATGAGCGCGGCCTCGACCGGGGTGCCGACGTGCCCCTCACCCCGCTCGTGGAGCGGGAAGCGGATGAAGTCGCCGGGCTCGAGCGCGGCGATGGCATGATCGAGCACCTGGCGGAACAGCGGGCTCGAGACCGCCACGTCGTCCTCGACGATCAGTCCGGCGTCGAGGCGTCCGTCGAGGATCGCCTGCCAGGCCAGGCGGTGCGACAGAAAGCAGCCGATCTCAGTGTCGAGCAGCCGGAAGGGATATGCGGGAGCGTGAAGCCGCGGGCGGACGAGCCGTGGCCGCACGGAAGCGTCGAGCCGCCGTCCGTCGACGGCTGGAAGGACCCGGGTCGGCAGCGGGATCGACCGCGCGATCTCGTCGACCTGCGGCCGGCGTGCCGCGGCCTGCTCGAGATGGACGATGATGGCTTCGACCCGCATCGGACAGACCGCCGGCGCCGCGTGACCTTGGGAGACCGGTTGTCTATCGGCAAGCCATGCGGCCTGCGGTGAGCCTGCGGGCGGAGGGTTTCCCGGGCTCGCACGCCAGCCCCTTCGACCGCCCCTGCCCAGCCTCCGGCGGCTCCGCCTCCACCGCCGACGGCCGTCAATCCCGCAGCGAATCGAGGCGGCTCGCCAGCCGCTCCGGCGACGCCCCCCCGGCAAGGGCATGCAGCAGCGCGGCGATCCGGTAGTCGGCTCCCGGCACGACGCGGCTGCGATGCATCATGTCCAGCCGGCGGTCGGCGAGCGGCCTGCCGACGAACCGCTCCAGCCTGCGGAACTCGGCGTCTCCGTCCATCAGCCGCGAGTAGTGCACCACGATCGCCGGCGCCGCGGCCCGCTCGACCGCGGCGATGATGGCGGCATTGTGCTCGCACCAGGCCGGCAGGCAGCGGACGAGGACGTCGAGGCTCCGCGACACGTTGCCGCGGGCCGCCGATCGGTAATGGGCGAAGCACTCCTCCGGCCGGCGGTAGACCACCACCAGGCGGTGTTCGGGGAGTTCGCCGGCCCAGAGATCGTAGGTCAGGCAGGTTCGCGGGTCCTTGAATCCCCAGTCGCCGTGCCGCGCCGAGAGTTCGGCCACGACCTCGCGAATCCGGCCGAGGCATTCCGGGTCGGGCGGCCGGTAGCCGCGGCGGGTCGTCCGCAGGCTGTGCGCTCCGGCCGAACCGAGGATCCCGTGGTTGACCGCCTTGGTGCTCTCGCGCTCCCACGTGTTCCCCTCGTCGTAGCCGCCGGCGGCCCCGTCGGCCTCGAGCATGTCGATCCCCGAGTGGTGGAGCATCTCCGACACGAGCGTCGTGCCCGACTTGTGCATCCCCAGCACCACGTAGATCATGCCGCGTCCCTCACCGCGTGTGGACTCGTGGGAGAGCACTCGTCCAGCCCCCGGAACCAGCCCGGCTGCCCGACGCGTGCCCGCCAAAATCCCTCTGTTCGCCGATCGTGGCATCACGGTAGCGTTTTGACCATGCCTGGTCCCCTGCCTCGCCCGTTCGACGTCGTCACGGTGCCCGACTTCACCGAGGGCGACACCGCGGTCTTCGAAGCCCGCACGCTCGTGTTTCTGGCCAGTTGGGCGGAGTGCGGGGCCGCCGCCCGCGGCTTCCCGCTCCACGTGGCCTGCATCGGCGAACCCCCGGCGAGCATCCGCCGGCTGGCCGGCCGGATCGGGGCGAGCGTCACGGTGCACGAGCCGATTCGGCTGCGGCACGACCATCACGTCGGCAACAAGCTCCGCGGGCTGGAGGTCGAGCCCCGCACCGATCGCTTCCTCCTGCTCGACGTGGACATCGCGATCCTCTCCGGCCTGGACCGCATCGCCGCCTTCGAACGCTGCAGCGCGGCCTGTCCGGAGGACGCGCCCAACGTCCGCCTCGAAGACTGGCGCGTGATCTACGCCGGCTTCGACCTTCCCCTGCCCGCCACGATCCCTCCCCTGGCGGTCGAACTCGACCTGCCGCGGTTCCCACGGCGGATGATGGGCTACGAGGCGGGCGACGCGCAGCTCGAGGCGATGCTGCCCTACTACAACGGCGGCGTCGTGTTCGCCCCCTGGGACTGCGGCCTGCGGGGGCTCTGGGAACAGTCGATCCGGCGGATCGCCGGCCTGTTTCCGGAGACGCCGGGCCCGCGGAAGTGGATCCATCACAGCGATCAGGCCGCCTTGGCCGTGTCGATCGCGCTGCTGCAGCGGGACGGGCTCGCGTTCCGGCGGCTGCCCGACGGGTTCAACGCCCGCTGGCAGCACCTCTACGCCGGGTCGCCACCCCCCGAGGCGATCTCCGTGATGCACTGCTGCTGGAACTTCCTCTCCACGATCAAACCCGGCCTGGTCGACACCGCCGGGATCTGTCGGGCGCTCGACGAGTTCTTCCTGGTCAAGGTCGACCACCGGTTCCAGAAACTCTGCCTCGGCGACCTGCTGCGGCTGCGGCCGCTGCGGGCCGCCCGGCTCTTCGGCGGCCGCCGCCGGGCACTCACGGTATGCCACCGGCTGCAGGATGCCTGCCGGCGGCACCTGGCCGATGCCTGATACGGACTCCACGTGAGCCTCGCGCGTTCGCTTCAGCACCACCGCCGGGTTCCATGATCCCAGGAACGACGCTGCCGCGAGGGGTTGCCTGTGCCCTCGAGCGGGCTGGGGGAGCAAGCGCAGCCCCGAGTCCGCGCCACGCGTGGCTCAGTCCCCATCGCTCACGCGATTGGGGCTTCCGGTGCGAGGTCTGCGGAGGTGCGCCGCGGGTTGAAAACCCGCGCTCCTCTCAGGCACGGGCAGTCCCGAGCCTCGCAAACGCGCGAGGATCACGTGTGACCCGTATGACTCCCTGCGCCGCGTTGTTCACGCCGCCCGCCGCCCGGCGACCCTGCCCACGACCTCGTGGCAGGGCGATTACGCGATAATGGGTAATATGGCATGCTTGGGCAACCGCAGTCTGTGCGGCTTCAAACAGGACTCGGAGCGCTACGAACTGCGATCTTCATGGCTCTTCGGGGATTTCCGTGGCTGCAGAGTGTCGACGGGCGTACAGGTTCAAGAATGGGGAAGTGCATGGCGGACGGCGTGATCAGTGGGGCCGAAACCCACTGCATTCACCTTCAAAGGCTGCCT
>Ga0194129_10003409_pt1 | contig 22121 bp, 15 predicted proteins | sample TA2KigCa35mmetaG_FD_150862 | JGI IMG/M metagenome (GOLD analysis project Ga0194129, IMG submission 150862) | Freshwater microbial communities from Lake Tanganyika, Tanzania - TA2015038 Kigoma Deep Cast 35m | ecosystem: Environmental > Aquatic > Freshwater > Lake | place: Tanzania: Lake...
CCTTTCCCACCGTAGCCAATCCCTTGCAGGTGATTGATAGCCTTGGGGTACAGTTTATCGACAGGCAACTTATCGACCTTATCGATTGGATCAAGGAGAAAAATCCCCACAAACGAGGTGCAGAGCGAGCGCTTTACCAGGAATTTCAGGCCTCCCTATTTCAGAGCTTGGGGATTGTCATTCCCCTTCACAAAAAGTTTGACTTACAGGAGCAGCGATTTATTCAGCTCACAGAAAGACAGCTGGATCTACTCCATCTTGTAGCAGCCAATCAAAATATTCTGGTCAAAGGACCAGCTGGTTCTGGAAAAACTATTTTGGCAAGTACACTAGCCAAGCGGTTTTTTGATGCGGGCAAAAAAGTCCTTTTGCTCACCTACAACCGGATTTTGGCCAATAACATTCGCTACAACCTCCACCTCTCTCGTGAGGAAAATCGAATCGAAGTAGCCACCTACCACAGCGTATGCAAGCGTAAAATCGATGCGGTAGATCCAGAGTGGTGGGATGCCCATTCCAAGGAAGACGACTTCTGGACAGAAGGAGCGGCCTTCAAACTGGACGAGGTCCTTGCAGGAACTTCCCCCGAGTTTGATGTCTTGATTATCGACGAAGGACAGGATTTCCATGAGCTCTGGTTTGAGAGTTTGGAGCGATTGCTCAAGCCTGAAGGAAATTACTATGTCTTTATGGATGAGCATCAAAACATTTTTAATGCCTACCAGCGGATCCCCGGCAACCGTAGCTTTTTCAATTTTCCGCTTACCGAAAACTGCAGAAACACGAAAAAGATTATAGACTACCTACAGCAGGTCGTACAAGAGGAAACCCAGATCAACCAAAAAATGGACACCCCTGTAGGGGATGAGGTAAGGCAAGTGCTGTACCGGAACGATGTGGAGCAGCTCAACCTAATCAAGGACTGCTGGCTTCAGCTGGTCGAACAAGAAGGGATCCGTCCAGATCGGATTGTGCTGATGTTTAATTCTTTGAAAAAAGACTCCTGCATCGGTAGCACCCGAAAGCTAGGCAAGTATCCCATCGAAGCTGTAGATCGGCATGGGCGACTAAATCCCAAAGCCGTCAACTACACCACGATCAATACCTTCAAAGGACTAGAAGCCGATGTAGTGATGATCATCGATACCGATAAAGTAGAAAATCCCGATTACCAAGTACTCTACACCCAAGCGAGTAGAGCAAAATATTTGTTGTATGTGTTTGTGAAAAATTAAATAATGCACTTACACCACAACTTAGTAATAAACAAAAACAAGTATTAAAAATAGAGCTTATGTCAACCCGATTTTTTACCAACGAACACAAAAATACCCTATTACAAAAATTCAAAGGAATATTTGAAAACAACCAAGACCTTGAATTTTTTGATGCTTTGGTGGGCTACTTTAGAGCGTCAGGCTATTTCAAAATTCGACCTTTTCTTGAAAAGGTTCCTAAAATTAGAATTCTAGTAGGGATTGACGTAGACAAAATACTCGCAAAGTATCAATCCAAAGGCCTTTTATTCCAAGGAGATGCCAACCAAACCTTGATTGAATTTCTATCCGAAATCAAATCAGATATTCAAGAAGCAGACTACAACGAAGAGGTGGAAAAAGGAATGTTGCAATTTGTAGAAGACATCGCTACCAAGAAAATTGAAATCAAGGCCCATCCCAGTAAGAGGCTACATGCCAAGATATACATCTTCCGTCCCGAAGGATGGAATGAGCACAAGAATGGATCTGTAATTACAGGATCATCCAACCTTACCGAAAATGGATTAGGCGATTCCGAAACATTCAATTATGAATTCAATGTACTGCTTCATTACTATGAAGATGTAAAGTTTGCGACAGATGAATTTGAGAAACTTTGGCAAGAAGGAGTATCTATTCTCCCCTCAGAAATTGAAAAATTAAAAGAGGAAACTTATATCCATGATCAATTCACACCCTTTGAAGTCTATATCAAATTTCTGATCGAATATTTTGGGAGAAGTGTAGACTTTGATGCTAGTTCTGTAACAGACCTACCTGAAGGATTTAAACGACTTTCTTACCAAATCGATGCGGTAAATGAAGGGTTTAAACTCTTGCAAAAGCACAACGGATTCTTCCTATCGGATGTAGTGGGTTTAGGGAAAACCGTGGTGGGCACCTTGATTGCGAAGAAGTTTTTTTATTCGAATGACTTTCCAAACCACATTTCCCATACACTGATCGTTGTACCTCCAGCACTCAAACCAAACTGGGAGGAGACCCTGGAGAAATTTCAGTTGAGCAACTACCGAATCATCACAAATGGTAGCCTTCACCTAATAACAGACGCTGAAAAATACGATTTGATTATTGTAGATGAGGCACATAAGTTTCGTAACGACACTGCTGAGGCCTACAGCCAACTCCAAAAAATTTGCAAAACTAGGTCCAGAAGAAAACAAAAAGATGGATCTAGAGCCGAAAAAAAGGTAATGCTCATTTCTGCTACACCCTTGAATAATCGACCTGAGGATATTGCCAATCAGGTATACCTTTTTCAAGATTCCAAGGATTCCAGCCTAGAGGTATCTAATCTGCAACATTTTTTCAGAATCCAAATTGACGAATACAAAAAGCTAAAAACAAATCCGAATGTCAAAGAAGTTCAAGCTGGAGTAAAAGTGATTTATGAGAAAATTCGAAAGATGGTCATTCAACCACTCACGGTAAGGAGAACCAGAACAGATCTCAACGCACACGAACTGTATAGCGCAGACCTAAAAAAACAAGGAATTATTTTCCCTGAAATTGAAAGGCCAGGAAAAATTTTCTATGAGCTGGATCAGGAGTTGGACGACCTGTATGACAAGACCATGCTCCTCTTGAGCGATGATAAACAAGGCATTAAATACCTCAGGTATCAAGCCATTAAATTTTTAAAGGCCGAGAAAAAAGAAAAATACTCCAACGCGGATGTAGCCTCGCAAGCATTGGCAAGAATTATGAAAGTACTGTTGGTAAAGCGGATTGACAGTAGTTTTCATGCATTTAAAGCCTCACTCAATCGATTCACCTTGGCTACTGAAGCCATGTGTAGAATGTTTGAAAACGGAAGGGTATTTATCGCTCCAAACCTAAATGTCAACGAATACATAATGGAAGAGCGAGAGGATGAACTCTTGACCAAAATTCTCAGCCTTCAAGAAACCGATCCCACCATTGAAATTTGTAGTCCTTCTGATTTCTTGGATGGTTTTTATGAGGGATTGGTTCGAGATCTAAAGATACTCCAAGAACTTAATGAGGCCTGGAGCCATGTAAAACAAGATCCAAAATTGGATGAATTCATTCAACGGCTGAACACCGAATTGCTGAGCTCAAAGATTAATCCTTCCAATAAACTAGTCGTCTTCTCTGAATCTAAGGAGACTACTACCTACTTAGTTCAAAAATTGAAGGAATCGGGAAGGGAAGATGTACTCGAAGTGTATGCAGATAATCGAGACAAACTGAAACAAACGGTTAAGGAAAATTTTGATGCCAATATTCCTAGAACTGACTACAAAAACGACTACAACATCATCATCGCTACAGAAGTATTGGCGGAGGGAATCAACCTTCACCGTTCCAACGTAATTGTGAATTACGATACCCCCTGGAATTCAACAAGACTAATGCAACGCATTGGACGAGTCAATCGAATTGGCTCGGTCGCCCCCAAAGTCTTTATCTACAACTTTTACCCTACCGCCAAGGTAAATTCAGATATCGAGCTGGAAAAACGTGCGATCATGAAGCTTCAAGCATTTCACTCTGCGCTAGGGGAAGACAGTGAAATCTATTCCCCAGATGAAGAGACCCAAACATTTGGGCTTTTCGACAAAGCAGTCGAAGACGGAGGGGATGAAAAATTGGCGTTCTTGATGGAATTGAGAAAATTCAAATCTGAAAACCCAGAGCTATTCCGAAAAATAAAGAACATGCCCATCAGGGCACGAGTAGGAAGAAAATCAAAGACTTTAAATGGAACAACCATTTGTTTTTTGAGAAATTCCCGTAGAGATGCCTTCTATTTTATTAATGCGGAGGGGACTTTCGAAGAATTAACTTTTGTAGAAATCGCTAAGGTATTCAATGCCATGGTATCTGAAAAAGGAATTCCGCTACACAACAAGCATCATCAGCATGTCAACATTGCCTTGAAGGATTTTCATGCCAAAGTGCACCAAGAAATTGCTGGAAATCAGGTAGTGGACACCACACAAGGTCCCAATGAGAAAAAAGCCTTGGCCTACTTGGATGGGTTTTTGACGCTACCATTTGCCTCTGAGGAAGACAAAAGAATGATCAGAGCAGCAAAAAATGCAGTCAAGCTAGGCAAATTCCAAAAGCTACAACGGGATATCAACAAACTGAAAAAAGATGCCAAAACCCGAGGTATGAAGCCTGTAGAACTGTTGGATGCCATGATTCAAGTAATTTCCACCTATCCCATCGACAATGATGCGCTGGAAGATAGACCTACGGTGACCATCCGCTCTTTTGAAGACCTAAAACCTGAAATCATGATTTCTGAATCTTTCGCTTCTAATTCATAAGAACAATGACCCAGCAAGAACTTCAACAACGACTGAATCAACCCTATTCCACCGACAATTGGAAGCAGGTAGTCTCGGAAGTTTTCCCCAACGTGCAGCTCTTTGATCCAGTTTTGACCATTCCCGTGGCAAATTCAAAAGTGGAATCTTTTCGACAGCTGGGAAATGTGAGACTTCAGGACGGGAAGTCATTGGCCCTCTTTGAACTCAAGCTGAAGAGCAATGTAAATATCCTACGCAACCGGGTAGAGCTCAACAACCTCGTGTCCCAGTACATCGACCAAGAACAAAACCATGGGGTACTTTCCATTTTTGAACAGGGAGGAGAGGATTACCGGTTTACCTTTTCGGCCAAGGCAACCACCTACGAGGAGGAGGAATCGGACTTTGTCACCAAAAAAACCGATACCAAACGCTTTACCTACCTGCTAGGCAAGAATGAAAGCTGCAAGACTCCCGCCTTGCGGCTGCATGACCTCAGCACCAAAAAGGCAGGGGCCGATATACACACCATCCAAGATGCCTTCTCCGTAGAAAAACTTAGCAAGGAATTCTTTGAGGAATACAAGGTCCACTACTCCCGCATGGTCAATTACCTGATCGAGACCCCGAGCTACCGGGTAGCACTTTTTAAGGAAGATGATAAAGCCATCCGAGATTTTGTCAAGCTGACCCTGGGTAGACTGGTCTTTATCCAGTTCCTGCAAAAGAAACGCTGGATGGGTGTGCCTGCCACAGCAGCAGGTTGGGATTCAGGTGATCCTCACTTCTTGAAGCACTCCTTTCAAAATTATGTGATCAAGGATCTCTTCCATAGTCACTTCCTGGAGCCCTTATTTTATGAAGCACTTAATCTGGACGGGAGACCCAACCAAGTATTCGCCCCTACTGGAACCAAAGTGCCCTACCTAAACGGCGGACTCTTTGAAAAAGGAAAGGAGAATACACATCTGATTAATTTTCCTCCTGTACTTTTTGAAGAGCTCTTTGCCTTTTTTGACCGATACAATTTCACCATCGATGAGAGCGACCCCAAGGAACAGGAAGTCGGGATCGACCCGGAGATGCTTGGACATATCTTTGAAAACCTATTGGAGGACAACAAAGACAAAGGGGCCTTTTATACCCCCAAGGAGATCGTGCATTACATGTGTCAAGAGAGCCTTCTGGAATACCTGAAGACATTCTTGAAGGGCGCGGGAAAATGGCCCACATCCGAAACGGAGCAATTGCAGCTTGAGGAAGGCTTGTCCAATTTCATTAAAAAGAAGGAGGGGGATAGCATTGTGGATTACAGTCGCGAACTGGCCATCGCCCTGCGGGATGTGAAGATCTGCGATCCTGCCATCGGCTCAGGAGCATTTCCCATGGGACTGCTCACTGAGATCTTTCATGCGGTATACCTGCTCTTCCAGGCCAGTCCAGCTGTGGTCGGTAAGGGATGGGGCATGGACGAATGGAAACCCAATTTGGTCAAGAAAAACATCATCCAAAATTCCATCTATGGGGTAGACATCGAAAAGGGGGCAGTGGATATCGCCCGACTTCGCTTCTGGCTCAGCCTAATTGTAGACGAACCCGAACCAGAGGCACTGCCAAACCTGGATTACAAAATTGTAATAGGAAACAGTTTAGTTCCTAAGTTGGGAGATGAAGTAATTCATATCGAATGGAACTTGGATTATGGAAAGCAAAAACAACAAGGGCTTTCTATAGAAGACATTCAATTTTTGAAATCTCATTTTGATAACCTTACCAGCAGCCAAAAAAAGTTTTTTAATGAAAGAGGTGAAAAAAAAGAGGACCTGAAATTTGAAATTAACCGATCAAAAAATGAACTAATTGTATTTCACCTTCAACTACAACTGAAAAGGCTTGAGAATAAAGCGGAAAATTTAAGTCTATTTAGTCTTTCTGAAAAGGCTGCAAGAGAACAGGCTGAAAATGCATTAAGGATTAAGAGCCTTAAGAACAGTATTTTCAATCTTAACAATCAAAAGGCAAATTCTAATATAGAAATCGATTTCTTTGATTGGAAATTAAATTTTCCAGAGATTTTTAATGAACATGTTAATACCAAACCTGGCTTTGACATCGTCATTGCAAACCCACCTTACATCAAGGAATATACGAATAGGAATGCCTTTGACGGCTTTAGAAATTCTCCTTATTACAAAGGGAAAATGGATATTTGGTATGGCTTTGCCTGTATTATGCTTGACCTACTAAAGTCAAATGGAGTCCAATGTTTTATAGCTCAAAACAACTGGATTACAAGCGCTGGAGCTTCAGTTTTTAGAGATAAAGTACTTTCCGAAAGCGAAATTAAGTTGTTTACAGACTTTGGAAACTATAAAGTTTTTGAGACTGCCGGAATCCAAACCATGATTTATTTACTAAAAAAGAAACATCCAAAATCAGAATATTTTATAGGTTATTCCGTCTTGCAAAATGATCAAATCTCTAAAATGGAAATAATCAACTTCTTAGATTTTAATTTAAAAAATAGTTATGCTGAAAAGTTTTTATTTAACTTAAATTCAGAATCATCTAAAGGAAAGCCTTTTACATTTAACAATAAAAATGCTGAAGAAGTTCTGAAAAAAATTAGAAAAAGTGGTGAATTCTTTCTTACAGAAAAAGAGGTCGCAAATGGAATTCATCCCCATTATGATTTTGTAAGCAAGAAAATTGCAGATAATTCAAATGGACAATTTCAGAAAAATGAAGGAATTTTTGGATTAGACAACAATGAAAAGAATAACTTAAACCTATCGAAAGAGGAGTTATCATTAATCAGGCCATATTACACTACTGAAGAATTAGGTAGATATTTTGCAGATTCTCAAAATAAAATTTGGATTATTTACACTGGGTCTGAATTTAAAAATCCAAATTCAATGCTTCCTTATCCAAATCTAAAAAGACATTTGGATAGATTTAGGGATGTAATTACATCAGATAATAAACCTTATGGATTACATAGAGCTCGGGAGGAACGATTTTTTAGAGGAGAATCTATAATTGCACAAAGAAAATGTGTTAATCGGCCTTCCTTTACTTATACCGATTTTGATTGTTATGTTTCGGCAACATTTTATATAATCCAAACTGACCGGATAGACATGAAGTATTTGACTGGGTTATTAAATTCTAAAGTGATTGAATATTGGTTACGAAATAAGGGAAAAATGCAAGGCCACAATTTCCAAATTGATAAAGAACCATTATTAGCTATACCAATTATTAAGCCATTAGAGAAATCAATTAAAAAAATTTCAAATATCGTTTCTCAAATAATTGATTATAAATTAATTGGTAAGGAAACTGGCCCTTTAGAAAATCAAATAGACTTCTTAATTTATCGGTTCTATAATTTAGATTTCAGTGATGTGAAAATTATCGACCCCGAATTCCCCATCTCTGAAAAAGAATACAATGCCATTTCACTTGATTAGAATACCGAATAAGTCACCTAGACCTATTTCATTCACAAACCCTTAATTTAGTTTATACAAGCCTTACCATCAATTTTTTTTAACCCAACACCACCATAGATGAAGAGGATTTTCTGGGATTGACCCAGTCCATTTACGAGGAAATGAAAGGAGATTAGTTGGGTGACGAAAAAATGAAGTAAACTACAAGCTTGCAATTTTTAATACAGAGAACAAATTAAGTTGAAACTTTGTGTTTCCATTGCAAAACATCCACGGGTAAGAGTTATCAATTCTAAACCGAAAAAGAATAAATAAAAGTTACTTACGCTTACCCAATCCACCCTAGACCCTTCCCAATGAATTGGAAATTTGAAACTATCAGCGCGGGAATTGAAAAACAAGGCATTCGAGACAACGATATCCAGGTTTTTGATCAATTCAGAATTCCTTCCGTCGTGCGGGAATCCATACAAAATAGCTTGGATGCCGTACTGGATGACACCAAGCCGGTACGGGTTGAATTCCGCTATGGGGATTTGGATAAAGCAGCATTAGCCTCCCTATTTGATATTGAAGCCCGGGTCAAAGCCTGCCATCAGGACACCCACCTTGGCACAGAAGACCAAGAAGTCCTGGATGAGATGGTCAGCATGATCGAAAAAAATTCGATTTCAGTGCCTTTTTTGAAAATTTCAGATTTCAATACCCTAGGCATGCAAAAGGATAGAGCCTACAATGCATTCGCCTTTTCTCGAAATATCAACCACAAACAGGACGATACCTCGGGTGGATCCAAAGGAATGGGGAAGTCCGCCTTTTTTAGCAATAGTTACTTACGGACCATTTTGGTCTCCTCTTTGCATGCCGAAACGGGCGAAACTTTATTCCAAGGAATTGCGAGGCTAGCCTCCCATCAATTTGGGGGCGAAAACTACTACTTTAAAGGATTTTTTGGTAACGAGGACTTTCTTCCCACTACCTCCCCACCTCTTGGGCCATTGCATACTAATTTTTCAAGAACCGAACCTGGAACAACCCTAGGAATCATTGGGGTGTGGGAGGAAAATTCGCTAGAAATAGAAATCCAATTTGTCAAAGCGGTCCTAAAAAGTTTTTGGCTAGCCATTCTAAACAAAAAACTAGAGGTAAAAATCAACAGCCTACTCGTGGATTCCACAAATGTCTACGACCTAGTCTGTACGCATTGGCCTGATTACCAAGGCAACAAAACCGGGGAAAACATCAACCCCAGACAAGCCATAGAAACCTATCTGGAACTGCATGAAGCAGAAAAATTTACAGCTTCCATCCCTCATCTAGGTCAAGTGACACTCACTTTGTGTAAGTATCCTGAATTCAATGGAACAATTTCTTATTTCAGAAAATCGAACATGCTGATTGAATCCAATAGAAAGCGAGGAAATTCACCGCACATGGGATATGCAGGGGTGTTTGTTTGCGAGGACAGTCATGGCAATCAATTGTTAAAGCGCTTAGAAAATCCTCGGCATGATCAATGGTCAGCAAAAAACACCAAACATGCCGAAAGCAAAAAAGCATTAAAAAGTTTAGAAGAGTTCATTACAAAATGTTACCAAGACTTTTATTCAATTCAGCTTGGGGCTACCCTCATCCTTTCTAAATTGAATGAATTTCTACAAATCGATACTGGAAATCATAAAGCAACTAGAAATAAATCGTTCGAAAAACTAAGCAGGAGCATAAAGCCTGTCAAGCGTACCACGAAAGGTGGGGGAGGCGAAAAGAAAATATTTGGTTTGCGCTGCTTTGCGCAGAAGAATTTAGAGGGGCAGTGGGTGTATCAAGCCTCTTTTAGAGGAAAGGAAAATGATCCAAACGCCTGCTTTGAAGTCTTAGTGGGGGGTGATAGTGAAAAGGCCGGAAAGGATAATAAAATCCCAGTGCTAGCAGTAAATGGGATACCAATACCCGAGGAGTCCAATGAAATTAAGGTTCCAGTCTTGAGTGGAAGAAACCAATTTACATTTGTTTTGGATGATTCCGACAAACATTCCATTCGGTTAAAATTAATTTAACATTTTATGAAGGCCAACGATTACCTCTATCCCCATCCTATCCTAAAACTGGATGATGATAACGACTTCAATTTTAAACCTGATGTTTCGCGAAAAATAGCTCATCAGGAAAATTCAGCTACCATTAGCTTTGAGTATGAGTTAACTAATTTAGGTGCTGACTTGCTCGACCTTTTGCGAAAGGATAAAATCCAATTGGTGTGTGAGGTGAATTGTTCCTACACGATTTACAGAAAAGTTTTCTTTAGTAATCGAACCAAACTTTCATTTGAAATTTCAGATGAGGATCTGAAAAATAAGGTGGATCTCCAACTCTTGCTTATCGCAGTGGAAGAATTGTCGGATTTTACCTCTTCCAATTTTTCCCCAGACCTTCTAGGCCAGACTTTCCAAATTGAGGCAGGAGATGTGATGGGAATTTTGGATACCCATAGTATTGATGTAGATGCATTGCGGCTTGGCGTTTCCGATTTTATTAAAATTATCGAAAACACTACTGATGAGTTTACCCGCTATGAACTGAATAAAAACGCTGTTTTCATAAAAGTTCCTAAAAGTGATTTAGATAAATTTCAAAGATTGAACAATAGCCCAAATTTTGGACACATGCTTATTTCAATCCTTGTGGCCCCAGCACTGACACATGCCCTGCACCACTTAAATGAAGAAAATGAAGAGGCCTATGGAGAAAAGGCCTGGTTTCGCGCCTTAAAAGAACAATGTGACTCTTTGTTAGGCCTGGAGTTTCCTGAACCCTCCGACATCCCTGTACTGGTGGACAAAATTTTACAGAAACCAAATTCTCGAGTAGTTCAGGAATTAGAAGCTTTAACCAAATAGCATGAAGCAGAGAAAATATAAGGAAGGATTTAGCACGGAACTCTATGTTCAATTGGAGTCAGGGGCAACTACCTATGCCTATTTCGATAAAAAGAAGTTTTCATTTGCCGATAACTTTGAAGAAGTTACGGAGGAGTTAGCATTTGATGCCCTATCAAATGCTAAGCTACAAGAAATCCTTCAGGCAGATTCTGACTTTGAAAGAGGACGACTAGTGTATGAAGCATTCTCTTTTTTAACTAGGAGGCAAGCCTCAGATATTGATTTTTGGAACTACCTAGCGCATAACGAGCTTTATCCGCTAGTTCATAAAATGTGGCCAGAAATTCATAATCCCCCAAACAATAGCTCCACGACGAGCTATATCAAAAACCATTGGTTGATGACCAAATCTTCTCAGGCTGAGTTGATGGATTATCCCTTATCGGGATTATGGTGGTCCTTTTATATGACAGTAGAGGATGGAAGGGCTGATAAATATGAGCTAACAAAAATCTTTTTCAAAAATTTGTCCTTCCGAACCAAGAGTTTTGGCCAGTCAAAAATTGCTAGGCATAGAGAAGCGGTACTTGCAGTTTTGGAATTTATTCAAGAAAATGGTCTTCACGAACGAAATTTTGAGGACAATGGACTTGCCATAGTCCCATACCTCAACCTTTTGGGAGGGATTAGACCCCTTGGCTTTTTTAATAAAGACTGGTTCAAATCAAAACTAAGTGCAAAATTTAGTCAAGACATTGCTACCCATGGCAGGCTGTTTCATAGAAGGGAGCGTCCTACAGAGGCAATGCCGGTACTATGCGTATGGGAAAATGCCATTGAAAAAAAAGATGGAATCCAAGACGGAGTGACTTTTCAAGTCAGTGTAAATTTAGATTTACCCGACCATTCGCTTTTCATTGTACTTAAAAATGGATTAGTCAAAAAAATCAATGGGAACCTCCTTCAGCAACTAGATGTAAATAAGAGAGAGCAAATCCGTGGGTTAAATGATTCGATCAGTAATATATTTTATGCAAAGTCGGATAGCCTTTTATTGGTTTGTTTCAAAAACAACCGAGACAAAAAATGTTTGAAATTGTGTAAAGGAGAGGAAATACTTGGACATAGCTTACACTCTTTTTTGAAGTCAGTGGTTATTTCGCCAAAAGAATTGAAAGTCATTCCTTTACCTCAGACTTTTGAAGGGGATGTTTCCTCTTTGATCAATGCAGAGGTTTTCTTGGAGGGGGAAAGTAAAAAAGAAGCCATAGCCTTGCTTAAACCTTTGATTACAGAGTACAGAATGTTCACTAATTAAATACCCTCCATGCAGGATACTTACGATCTTTTACCGGAACTTAGCCTAGAGTTTGAGGATGCGTTAAAGCCTGAACTTGAGGAGATTTTACTTTTTGAAAAAGAAGGCAAGATTTGGCTAAGGATGGTCTTTTCAAAAGTATCTGGTATTCAAATGGAAGAGCAGGACTTATCTTATGTAATCGAAGATGAGGACCCCATGTTTACCACTAAATACACACTCGAATCCAATGCCATGCTATTTTTAAACATGAGTAACACAAGCATTTTAATGGTAATTGGGGATGCATTTACAGAGGAAGGGATTGATCGACTTTTAGATTCTTAAATTTATTTTTACACCGAAAGCGCAATCAGACACTCCACCTCAATCTGCGGGTACACGGTGTAATTGGCGGTGGCCCGGGCAATGAACTCTTGGAAGACAAGGTTGTTATCCGAGCGACTTTGATTCAAGTTGAGCAGATTTGCAAATTCGCCCCTTGCCTGATTAGTGTAAGGTCTCGTGAAGGGAACTCGGTAGGAATGGCTGTTACCCTCGTATTCGAATTGGATACTAACCCAGCCGCTTCTCCCAAAGGAGGAAAGATCAGCCTTCACAATGCGAGAAGGAACAGAAGCATTAATTCTAGAGGCAAAGCGAAGGATGGCTGAAGTGGATTTCATGGGTGGTGGTGGAGTAGTGGAAGGATTGAATGATGCAAAAAACCCTGGAAAAAATTCGGTTTCTGGAAGTGAGTCAACCAATGGTTCTGAATTTGGATTTCGAAATGGACTCCTTCTTGGATCCACAGGATGGATCAATTGACTACGGATTAGTATTCGGTTGACCACCTCGATGAGGTACTTTTTTCCATTGGGTAGCGTGACTGTAGCTTCTCCCTCAGGGAATCCCTCCTTGAAAGTTCCTTCTAGCGTTCTTCCATCAGGTGAAGTGATTTTTCCCTTGCCATGAAGCTTTCCTAGCAGCACTTCTCCTTCGTAATACATCGGTCTTTCCATTTTTTTAGAATTTAAAATTTAAGATAAAAACTCCTCTCCAAAATACCCAACGAAACACTAATCCATTAAAGAAAGTAGAAGATAAGAAGCAGTGAATAGAAACTACCAATCCTAGGACACTTTGAAAATAATCCTAAGCTAATTTACCCACCTAAGGATCTTAAAATGCCATTCAAATGAAATAAGTGGGGAATTTAGGGCCAAACAGTAGATGTAATAGTGTTGCCTTAAGCGAATGCTAATTCCATCAAATCCCCTGTGGGAGTATTGCTACTAGATATGATGCAATTTTTGAAGGCATGGATCCAAAGCCCTACTTTTTTAGCAGAAAAAGGCAGCGAATGTGGCGCATTGAATTCAATTTTGTTCCCTTTGAATACTAAAGGACCATGGGCTTCATAATGTTCATACAAGGTGATTGCATTGTTTAACGGAATGCCTACTGCTAGACGATGGGGTTTGGTACTGACAATTGAAACTTGATCAATGTATTTTTCTACCGCCCACTCAAAAAAATGAACAAATATCCTTTTACCATCGATGAGGTAGCGCTCATCTGTGGCCCACAAATTTCGTAATTCGGAGTTGATGGGCAATGGAATAGGAATGACATCGAAAAACCCGCAGTGATTAGCACGTAAAGACTGATGAACAGAAGATTTGGCAGGCGATTTAAAACAGTTAAGAATTGCGTTTGCATAGGGCCCGCCACAACGTTCATCCAAAATAAATTTAGCAACTAATTCACCCTCTTCTGGCTTTGAAGGGTCTTGGATGAGCAGGCTATAGGGAGGGGCCTCATAAATCAGTGTTCTCCTAAACTCTGTCCCAAAATATAAGGATTTAAGTTTTTGTTTGATATCCCTACCCTTTGCCAAAGCAGAACCGATAATAAGTTCGACAGGTACCGCTTTGAATTCGGTTTGGGAAACTTGCAAACCCTTTTCGTTACTCTTGCTCGGTTTCTTTACAACCTTCTTAAACGCCTCTTTCCAGTGGGGTGTAGTATCTGCTGGGTATCCATAAAATAGATTGAGCGCACTTGTAAATCTTTCGGCATTATCACCCTCATAAACCATGTCGGTATAAAACATCTCTTTTAGAATTAAGAGTTGCTTTAAAGAATAAGGCATTAGGTTTTTTTCTTTTTTCAAGACTTTAAGGAGTAAGTGATATAATTAGAAATATGGAGAAATCATACTTTGGATTACTTAGCATTCATATCAAATGGATACTTCCTATCAAATTCATCATCATCCAAAACCTCTAGTTCTATCCCATTTTGCAAGCAAAATTCTCTGAAAGAATCTGGGATAGGAATAGTACCCCCTCCCTTGAAAACAATCTTTTGAATCCCTTCTTTGATTAGTTCCCTTGTCAGCCCATCAAAATAGTCCTTTATGTTTTTAGCGGATGGTGTCAAAACACCGATTTCGCGAACAATCCCCACTCGATGACCACCATGGTTTTGTATGTCAATCGCCTGGGTATAGACTCGAGAAGACTGCCATGGCCATTCTGCAGCACTTGCCACAATTTTTCCATTCGCAATGCCAATAATCAGTCTACCATTAGCAGTTCGTACACTACGAACTGGATCATAGTCTCCTGTCAAAACCATCGTTCCTTCCCAATTGTATACTTTTACCTGGGTGGCTCCGCTTGCAGCAGCTTCGAATTGTTTTTCGGCAGATACTACCCAATTTCCTGATTGACCAGCTGCCAATAAATCATTTAAATTATCCTTAGTCCTTATATTGATTATCATGGGGAGATAGGGGAGTTGAGATTATTTAAGTGCAACGTTTTTTTATACCGAAGATTTAAGTTACTTATTTTTAGACAAATTCAAAAAACATCTACTCATACAAAAAAATGGTTCCCTTACTCAGGTTAATCACTTTAAAGCGCTATCTAACCCTTCCAAAGTAAAACACCTCCCAAAATTTGCACAACTTATTCGCTTCAGAACGATAAAAATGCCATTCAAATGAAATAAGTGGGGAATTTAGGGCCAAACATTATTTGAAACCGCCAACTTGTTCCTCTAGGCAAGTCCAGAAACACAAAAAGCCCCAACAGGTTTGCTGTTGAGGGAGCCGGTGATTTTACTTTTTCTGAGACACAAAGGTACTCGAATCAAAAAGGCAACGTTGGAGATTACAAGCTTGCAAAAAGAACTTGAGGTATCCGGCAATTTTTTAGGTTTGCCTTCCTATTTTCACCTACTATGACTCCCCATACCCGCATCTCCTCCCAATTGGACCAAATCCGTCAGACCCTACAATCCGAGTTTATCGGACTAGATCAAATCATCGACCAATTTATCGATGCGGTCACCCCCTGGTGTATGCTGCAGGACACCCAGACCCGTCCCTTGGTAGTCAACCTCTGGGGCCTTACCGGGGTGGGAAAGACGTCCTTGGTTCGCCGGTTTCTACAGCTTTGGAACGAGGAGGAGCAGGTACTCTGGTTTAATCTCGGGTCAAAAGGCTACTTCAAAGAAATTCTCAACTCCATGCAAGACCTACGGGCCATGGATGGGCAACCCGGAGTGATCGTATTGGATGAGTTTCAACATGCCAAGACCCTCGGCCCAGGAGGAAAAGAACTGGACGAGCCCCTGGATCGCATGATCTGGCAGCTGCTCGACGATGGCAAGTTTCTCTACATCAACCACTGGGGGGACCGACACGACCTGGAAGAGCTGATCAATGGGCTCGAACTTTGCCTGGAGGCAGGAGTATGCATCGAAAATGGAAAAGTAATCGCAGAGGTAGATTTCTTCAGCAACCTCTTTGGAAAATACTCCCAAAGCAAGCACGACGAGAGCCTCTTCGCGCTTTCCGAACGGAATGTCAACCTACTCTTTGAGTTTGTCAAATCCGAATTCAAGTACAAAACCGAATTGAAACGGTACTTCCACCAACTCAATGGCCCCGAACTGCTCGACTTTATTCGGAAGGTGGAGCAAAGCTTCTGCTCCACCAAGGAGATCAACCTCTCCAAGTCCTTGATCCTAGTGATCGGCAACTTGGATGAGGCCTACTCCATGAGCCGGGAGGTATCGGCCGACCAAAACCCAGATACCCTACATCAGGAAAGTCAAAAGATCACCTTCAGTACGATCAAGGAAGCCTTGAAAGAGCGCTTCCGCATGGAGGAGATCTCCCGCCTAGGCAATGTGCACCTGATCTATCCTGCCTTCAATTCCACCTTTTTTCGAGAATTTATTCGCAAGGAATTGGGAGAAGTGGCCCTGCGCTTCCAGCCCATCTTCCCCGGGCAATTGACCTTTACTCCTGCGGTACAGGACATGCTCTTTGAGGAGGGGGTGACTGCTGCGCAGGGTTTTCGTCCCCTGCGCTCCAGCATCCGGCTCTTGGTAGAGTCCTCCTTGCTTAGCTTGATGCAGGCTGCGGGATTCCCACAGCGGGCTGCCTTGACGGTAGACCTACAGGATGACCGCTTAGTCCTACGGGATGGAGAAAGATTGCTCTCCCAAAAAGTGCTTCACTTGCCCGTGCGCGAGGCGAAGCGAAAAAAGAGAAATCCCCAAACCTTGGCCATCACGTCGGTGCACGAAGCAGGTCATGCCTTGGTATACATCCTCTTGCAGGGCAAGTTGCCCAAGAAGGTGAGCATCACCTCTTCGGATGCCTACACCTGGGGATTTGTGGAAGGGGAGCGGCTCACGGATTACTCCTCCTACGATTCCATCCTCCGAGAGGTGGCCATTCGTTTGGCAGGCAAAAAAGCGGAGCAGCAGGTCTTTGGGACCGAATCCATCACCACGGGCTCTGAGCACGATGCTCAGGTAGCTACCCGCAAGTTGCTGGACTTGGCTCGCTCGGGCACTTTATTTTTTCAAGACTTGGCCTTGGAGTCCAATTACAGGGGAGGGGGAGACTTACTCTTTGATCCGGAAATGGAAAAAGAATGGGTGAGCACACAGCTGGAAAAGGCCGGCAACCTCGCCCTGCAGCTATTGGAAACCCATACCGCAGCCTTCCGGGCGCTGATCCAGATTCTCCAAGAGCGCCTGTCCTTGGATGCCCCTGCCTTGGAGGCAGCACTTAAAGCCTCCGACATCGAGGTAGCTGCGCTGCTCCAGTTCTATCCTGCTGCAGTGGATTACCACAAGCGTTTGGAGGAGTATATGCAACAAGGCAACAAAGCACAGAGCGCATAGATAGAAAGGGAAATGTACCCTTGGCGGCTTGGCGTCTGCCGCGGCGGATGTTTAACTCTCGCAAAGTAGGGAAGACGCAAAGAAATAATTCCCAATTCTTTGCGGCTTCGCGGCTTTGCGAGATAATTTTTTAGCTAACTCCATCAAACCTCCACGCCGAGCTCACCGAGCAACTGCTCAAGGGCCTCACCTGGGAAGGAAAGTCCTACAGAACCTTGGTTGACGGCCTCCTTAAAGGCACGAATCGCCGCCAAAAATCCCCCTGGCAGACGACTCTGGGAGGAGTCAATCTTTAGGAATTGCTGAAGCTCATCGCTCCAAAAGAGGGAATGGTGCATCCCACTCAAAGGGGAACCCGAAAGACAGACCAAATACAAATCCCGATGCCCCGCAAACTCCTCAAAATACACCCCTGGGGCCTTTTCCTCCATGGCCTCCAGCAATGCACCCAAGGAATAACGAAACCCTCCAATATAAGCTCCTCCACTCCGCAAGAGATCTGGATACAAAAGGTAATATTCTGCCCGACTGAGTACCAGTTGCCGATTTGCAAATAGCAACTCCCGGTGCGGAGAAAACAACTCGTCAAATCGCTGTAGGGATTGGGTAAGCCGTGGAGAAGTAATCCACTTTGCATACACGCCTTCACTAAGCGTGACCTCATCGTCTACAATCTCGTAGGCATTGTCTCGGATCGTGGCCTTGGGCACCCAGGTCACTAGGGTATTTGCATCGAGCAGCAAGTAATCGGCTTCCCGCTCTCCTACGATTTGACAGGTGTAGTTGTCGGTACGCAGGCTCCAGCGCTGTTCGTCGAAAGGTAATTTTCTCCCGTATCGGGTAGTTAATGTTTTCATGGATTCCTCCTGGTTTTGGTGATGAATAAAACAGTTGAGCCCTTGAACGAAATTCAGGAGCTGGGTAAGTACACCAAGAAAAGAGGAGGTTTTGCAGGAAAACGTTTTTGGTCTGCAGGACCCACATCGTTTGACCACCGTGGCGTTTGACTCGGTTGGTACCAGTATCCTGGTTCTTGATGATAGGACAAAGGTAATCCATTTGAAAAATATAGCAAAAGAAAATTAGTTAGGCCTAGGCAAAACCCCTCTTGTCATGCCAGTGCCAAGAAGATTTACCTAATCCCTTAATTGAACGAACAGCACTATCCCTTTTCTTCAATATAAGCAAGCAGGAGTTTCTTCAATAGCCGTCGCTCCTCGGCAATGGATGCTACATTCGCTTCCATATTGCTAATCATGCCTTGTAGATGGGCCACCGCATTGGCCACCTTACGGAGCTGCTTGGGATCCTGGGGTAGTAGCAAATGAGGTTCTGGTTTTTTCCCTTGAAGTTTATCCAAGCTTAGACGAGGCATATCATACACCTCCTCAATCAGTTCCAAAAGCTCAATCCGCTTCTCTCGGTAACGCGTCTGGTTGCCCATAAAAATCTGTTCCTTACGAGCATAGACCGACAAGTGACGGACGATACTGTCTGAGCGAATCAAACGCATGTTGCCTGACTTCAGCTCGTCCCGCGTAGCCAAGTTTTCCACAAAACTTATTCCAGTGACCAAGGAACTCGAACCAGGAAGTGTAAAATAGGCAAACAAGCTATCTAAAAAAGGTTTCTTTTCAAGCCCCTCCTGCGTCAGTGGGATCAAGGTATTGATCTGCTGTTCCTTTAACGAATAGTTGATCATCACCTCTTCCATCCGGATGCTATCCAAGTCCAGATCTTCTACCATACGCTGTGCATATTGCACCCCACGCGCAGTTTCTCCCCAGCGTTCACGCTGGTTTTCTGCAAAAAATCCCAAGGTGATGGCTGCAAATACCATCAAAAACTCCATGGCATACTTTTTCCAGCCTGATTTTCTGAACTTATTCGAAGAGTCCGAGAGGTCCTTTTTCATAGCCTTGATTTTTTAAACCCTAAACCGTTTTCAATAAAAAAAGAAGAAGAAAAATAGCGCGGCATTGGTGATGCGTACCCCCTCGTAATAGCCAATCGTGCGACGCGAGCCGTCCATCACTCGGCCATTTTCAATGTATCCTATCGTCCGGCGAGATTGATCGGTTACTCTTCCATTTTCGATGTAGCCTAGGGTAGATCGGGATCCACTCATCACCCGTCCATCTTCCACATAGCCAATGGTCCGCCTAGAGCCATCCATGACCCGATTCCCATCCAAGTAGCCGATGGTTGATCGAGAGCCATTCGTCACGCGCTCCCCTTCGATGTAACCGACAGTGCGGCGACTACCATCCATCAGACGCTGAGCTTGAACTTCTCCTAACAAAAGGCAAAAAGGAAGTAGGAATAGAAAAATTGATTTTTTCATTCGACACTAATTTGATTCAACCTACTGAATTCCAAATGAAAATCAAAACGAAGGATGATCATCCTTTAGACCGAACCATTCAAAAACAACAAAGCCGATACGCGAGGCATCGGCTTTCATTGGGTACAATCAATTGCTATTTCAAGCTTCCAATCATGTCTTCAGGCTTCACCCACTCGTCAAATTGCGCTGAGGTAAGCAAGCCCAAAGCAATCGCTGCTTCCCGCAAGCTCGTCCCCTCCTTGTGTGCTTTCTTGGCGATGGCTGCTGCATTTTCGTAGCCGATGTAGGGATTCAACGCCGTCACGAGCATGAGAGAGTTTTCCAAGTGTCGCTGGATCATCGGGGTGTTCGGTTCAATCCCCACCGCACAGTTGAGATCAAAGGAAACGCAGGCATCTCCAAGCAATCGGGCAGACTGCAAGAAGTTGGCCGCTATCAGCGGCTTAAACACATTTAGTTCAAAATGTCCATTTGAACCCCCGATGCTGATAGCAATATCATTGCCCATCACCTGAGCGGCCACCATGGTCATCGCCTCCACCTGAGTCGGATTCACTTTGCCTGGCATGATGGAAGAACCGGGTTCATTTTCTGGAATCAAGATTTCCCCAATGCCCGAACGCGGACCCGAGGAAAGCATGCGAATGTCATTGGCAATCTTCATCAAGGACACGGCCAACTGCTTAAAGGCCCCGTGGGTTTCGACCATCCCGTCGTGGGCAGCAAGCGCCTCAAACTTATTAGGTGCTGTCACAAAAGGAAGTCCCGTCAATTCTGCGATTTTTTTCGCCACGAGCTCGGAATAGCCTTGCGGCGTATTCAATCCCGTACCCACTGCCGTACCGCCCAAAGCCAATTCGGACAAATGCGCAAGCGTATTTTGAAGCGCGCGCAAGCCATGATCCAGCTGCGCCACGTAGCCGCTAAATTCCTGTCCCAAGGTAAGCGGAGTGGCATCCATAAAGTGCGTGCGGCCGATTTTCACCACCTGCTTGAAGGCTTCTGCCTTGGCTGCAAGCGTATTGCGAAGCTGCTTCACCCCCGGAATGGTCGTTTCCGCGACCATCTTGTAGGCCGCAATGTGCATGGCCGTAGGGTAGGTGTCGTTGGAGGATTGGGACTTGTTGACGTCGTCGTTGGGATGGATTTTCTTCTTGGCATCTTCCAAGGATCCCCCCAAAAGCACATGGGCACGGTAGGCAATAACCTCATTCGCATTCATGTTGGACTGGGTCCCCGAACCCGTCTGCCAGACCACCAAAGGAAACTGGCTATCGTGCTGCCCAGTGAGGATTTCGTCACATACCTTTGCAATAATTTCTGCTTTGGCGGGTTCCATTACCCCAAGCTCCGCATTGGTCAAGGCCGCCGCTTTTTTCAAAATGGCAAAGGCATGGATGATCTCAATCGGCATGCGGTTTTTCTCCCCGCCAATCTTAAAATTATTGATTGAGCGCTGCGTCTGCGCTCCCCAGTAGGCCGAAGCTGGAACCTCTACAGGCCCCATGGTATCTTTCTCAATGCGAATGGACATGGCTGATGATAGGAAAAAGGTGTTTAATTGATTACAAAGGTACACGCAAAGTCTCTTACTGCCTACATCTAGAGCGAGTAATCCAAGTCCTTTTCTTGAAAATGGATCACTTCGAGAAATAGTTCTCGGCTTCGCCTCACCTGACGGTGAAAAAAGAAAAGGGCTAGGCCGTAATTGAGCCCGGATAAAGCAAAACAAACTAGGCCTTTCCCTACCTGCTGCAAACCCATGCCGTAGGCCACTGCCAAGGCAAGCAGAAGAAAGGTCCAAAAGAGTAAAAAAAGACGCGCACTTGGAAACATGCCGTAGCGAAGAAAAATAAGGCTCCCTCTGGGAGTAGCCTCTACCCTACCGGAGATGAGAGGCAAAAAGGTATCTCCTTTTTGAAGTACCCTGGAGATGCGAAAAGTACCTACACCTACTTGGCCGTTAAACAACATCTGCGACCCTAGTCTATAAGCATTATCTCCCTTATTGCTTTTTTCTAAAGCGTAGTGAGTGACCCGAGCCAACTTGGATTGAATCGCTTCCTTGGAGAGGGCGCTGACGAGGGTTTCGCTACGAAAGGGCAATAGATACATGAGGGTTTACCTGACGGCGATGCAAGAAATTTCCACCTGTACATTTTTGGGTAGCCTGCTGACTTCCACGGTCTCGCGCGCAGGGGGATCGGACTTGAAGTACTGCCCATAGGCCTCGTTGATGGCTCCAAACTGGCCCATGTCGCAAATAAAAATGGTGCATTTGACCACCTGGGCAAAGCCAAACCCAGCTGCCCGAAGGACCGCTTCCATGTTTTTCATGACTGCATGGGTTTCTTCGGTAATGTTT